>Ga0078972_1001210_pt1 | contig 99420 bp, 94 predicted proteins | sample YelNatPaOPGAMG01_FD_67568 | JGI IMG/M metagenome (GOLD analysis project Ga0078972, IMG submission 67568) | Hot spring thermophilic microbial communities from Obsidian Pool, Yellowstone National Park, USA - OP-RAMG-01 (SPADES assembly) (version 2) | ecosystem: Environmental > Aquatic > Thermal... | reverse complement strand
ACGGCCTGTGGAAGTTTCACTGGGTGGCTCGGCCCGCGGACCGTCCCGCCGACTTTTACCGAACCGACTATGACGATTCCCGCTGGGGCGCGATCCCCGTGCCTTCCAACTGGCAGCTCCACGGTTACGATATTCCGATTTACACTAACATCATTTATCCGTTTCCTTACGACCCGAAAGGTCCGCCCGTCGTGCCCAAAGACTATAACCCTGTGGGATCCTACCGCACAACGTTCCGGATCCCTGCCCACTGGTCCGGACGGCAGATCTTCCTCGTCTTCGACGGCGTGGATTCGGCCTTTTACGTGTGGGTGAATGGTGAGAAAGTCGGCTACAGCGAGGATTCCCGCACTCCTGCCGAATTCAACATTACCCGTTTCGTGAAACCAGGCGCCAATCTGCTGGCCGTGGAGGTATACCGCTTCCCGGACGGGGCCTACCTCGAAGACCAGGATATGTGGCGCCTGAGCGGAATTTATCGGGACGTGTATCTGTGGTGCACCGACAATCGCCACATTCGCGATTTCGAGGTGCGTACCGATCTGGACGAAGCCTGGCGGGACGCTACCCTCACTGTCACGGCCGAACTGATTCAATACGCGGGATCGCCGGGCCGCGTCAGCGTGACCGCCGAACTCTTCGATGCGCAAGGAAAGGCCGTGTTTCCGCCCCAGGTCCGGAGCACCGACCTGCGCCCCGGCGCTGAATCGTCCGTCGAGTTCTCCGTCGCGGTTCGCAACCCCCATAAATGGAGCGCGGAAACGCCTTACCTCTACACACTGCTGCTGACTTTGAAAGACGCCTCGGGACGCGTCCTCGAAGTCATCCCCTGCAACGTGGGATTCCGTGAAGTAACCATTCGCGACGGCCGCCTGCTCGTCAACGGTCGGGCCATCCTGCTCAAGGGCGTCAACCGGCACGAACATAGCCCGGAGCAGGGCCACTACGTCCCGCCTGAGCTGATGCGGCGCGACCTATTCCTGATGAAGCGGCATAACATCAACGCCGTGCGAACCTCTCATTACCCCAACGCGCCGGCCTGGTACGAGCTGTGCGACCGCTACGGCCTCTACCTGATTGACGAAGGCAATATCGAGGCGCATGGTTACGGCGCCCACTCGCGCAATCGCCTCAGCAACGACCCCGAATGGCGCACGGCCTATCTGGATCGCGTCCAGCGCATGGTGGAGCGGGACAAGAATCATCCCTCGGTGATCATCTGGTCCCTGGGCAACGAATCGGGCGACGGCTCTAACGTGGCCGCGGTCTACGAGTGGGTGAAGCGGCGCGATCCCACCCGCCCGTTCCACTACGAAAGCAGCACGGCGACGGGCGGCTCCAACGCTGACATCAACTCTTTCATGTACCTGCCGCCCGCGCTGGTGATCAAACGCGCCAACGATCGCCCCAACATGCCCCTGATCCTGTGCGAATACTCGCACGCCATGGGTAACAGCAACGGTGGCCTCAAGGAGTATTGGGATATCTTCTACTCAGGCACCAACGCCCAGGGAGCTTTCGTCTGGGACTGGGTGGACCAGGGACTGCGCCAGCCGGTCCCGCCGGAATACCGCACCACCTCCGGCCGCGATACCTTCTTCGCCTACGGCGGCTGGTGGGAGGACAAAGCCGGCATCCGCAACGACAATAACTTCTGCATGAACGGCCTGGTGGCTGCCGACCGCACGGTCCGGCCCGGCCTGCTCGCCATCAAGTATGTCTACCGCTATCTTCATGCCGCTCCGGTGGATCTGGCCAGCGGCCACATCAAAGTTACTAACTGGTACGACTTCCTCAACGCGGCTGAAATTGCCGAGGGCGTCTGGGAAGTCAAGGCGGAAGGAAAGGTCGTCGCTTCAGGCCGTTTCCCCGAGCTCGACCTGCCTCCGCGTCAGGCGCGCGAGTTCCGCCTGCCCCTGCCTGCGCTCCGGCCGGAACCCGGCGTCGAGTACTGGCTGGATCTGCGTTTCCTCACCCGGCGCGATCTCCCCTGGGCGCCCAGAGGTCACGAGCTGGCCTGGGATCAATTCAAGCTGCCCGTCAGCGCGCCCGCCCCTTCGCCTGACCTCGCAGCTTTCCCGCCTCTCGATATGGACGAACAAGGCGACGAGGTCCGGTTCTCGGGCAAGGATTTTGTGTTGTTGTTCGACAAGCATCTGGCGCAATTCACCGGTTTCACTTACAAAGGCGTCAAGCTCGTCGAGCGCGGGCCGACCCCGGACTTCTGGCGCGCCATGACCGACAATGATCGGGGCGCGTGGAAAGCCGTGGGCCGCGCCTGGGCCAAGGACCCGGCGCGCAATTTCATGGTCTGGCGCGACGCCGGGCCAAAATGGCAACCCCGCGAAGTCGAGGTCGAGCGCCTGGACGCTCGTTCGGCCCGCATTCGCATCCGCGCCCACCTTCCCGAAGTCAAATCCACTTACTCGCTGACTTACACGATTTACGGCAGCGGAGACATCCTGGTCGAAGCCTCCTATCAGCCGGGCGCTTCGCCTTTGCCCATGATGCCTCGCTTCGGCATGGAGTGGGTGCTTGCGCCCGGACTCGAAAAAATAACCTGGTACGGGCGCGGGCCCGCCGCGACTTACTGGGACCGCAATTTCGAACGCATTGGCGTCTACTCGTCCACGGTGGACGCGGAGTGGGTGGAATACTCCCGGCCCCAGGAAAATGGCAACAAAACCGAGGTCCGGTGGGTAGCTCTGACCAACGAGAAAGGCATCGGCCTGCTGGCCGTGGGAATGCCGGAGCTGAGCGTGGGGGCCACGCATTATACGAAAGCCGAAATCGAGGAAGCCGATTACTCGTTCAAGCTGCGCCGGCGCCCCGAGATTTATCTGAATCTCGACTACCGTCAGATGGGGGTCGGCGGCATTGACAGTTGGAGCCCGAATGCCTTGCCGCTGCCCGCCTACCGGCTGCCGGGCGACCAGCCGTACAGCTACCGTTACCGGATCACGCCCGTCGAGGGCGATTTCTCGGCGAAAACGCGACTTGCTTTCTGAGCGGCCTCAGCTTTCGTCCTGGGGCCGGTAAAAGCTCAGTGCGTTGTTGCCCTGCCGGAGCTGACGCACCCGCCGCAGGCAGCCATAGCGCGGCTCCAGCTCGTGACGGCGATCGTGTTGTACGACCACCAGCCGCGGCGGGTTCTGCGCCAGCAACATCAGGGCCGGCCCGTACTCGCGCGAGAGAGCATAAGGCGGGTCCAGAAAGGCAATGTCGGCGCGATAGTTCCCGAGTCTCTTGAGCGCCTGCCCGTGCACGACTTCGGCGCGGTCTTCCAGGCCCAGTGAGGCCAGGTTCTCGCGGATCACACGCACCGCCGCGCGGTCTGCTTCGATGAAGATGGCTCGCGCAGCGCCCCGACTGAGCGCTTCGATTCCCACGGCGCCCGAACCTGCGTAAGCGTCCAGAAAGACCGCTCCCTCGATCTCCGGGGCCAGGACGTTGAACAAGGCCTCGCGCAGCCGGTCGGGCGTGGGGCGAAGAGCCTCGCCCGGCAAGGTCTTCAAACGCCTGCTGCGAAACTGTCCTCCGATGACTCGCATCAGCCCACCTGCGCCAATCCGAAACGTCGCTGCCAGTGAGTCCGCACGTACTCCAGCGCCCGCCGCTGTTCCTCCTCGGGACCGGAAGCCAGAAAATCGGACGCCTCGCGCCGCGCCAGCTCCAGCAGCTCGGCGTCCCGGACGATGTTGGCCACCCGCAGCGAAGGCATGCCCGCTTGCCGCGTCCCGAAGAACTCCCCGGGACCGCGCAGCTTCAAGTCCATCTCCGCGATGTAAAAGCCGTCCGTGGACTCCACCAGCGTCCGGATTCGCTCGCGGCTGACGTCGTTCAGCGGCCCCGTCACGAGGATGCAGTAACTCTGCTCCGCACCCCGTCCCACGCGCCCGCGAAGCTGGTGAAGCTGCGCCAGCCCGAATCGCTCCGCCTGCTCGATCACCATGACGGTGGCGTTGGGAACGTCCACGCCCACCTCGATCACCGTGGTAGAGACCAGGATCTGCGTCTCCCCGCGCTTGAAGCTTTCCATCACCGCTTCCTTTTCTTCAGCGGGCATGCGTCCGTGCAGCAGGCCCACGCGCAGGTCGGGAAACACTACTTGGGAGAGATGGCGGTACATCTTTTCGGCCGCCTTGCGTGCCTGCGTTTCCGACTCTTCGATCGCGGGATAGACCACGTAAGCTTGCCGCCCCGCCTCGATTTGCTTTCTCAGGAAGCTCCAGACCCGCTCGATCTGGTCCTCGGTGACGTGCCGGGTGATGATCGGTTTGCGACCCGGCGGCAGCTCGTCAATCACGGAAACATCCAGGTCCCCGTAAAGGGTCAACGCCAGCGTTCGCGGAATCGGGGTGGCCGTCATCACCAGCACGTCCGGGCGCGTCCCCTTGCGGATGAAGCGCAGCCGTTGGAGCACTCCGAAGCGGTGCTGCTCGTCAATGATGGCCAGTCCCAGCCGCCGGAATTCCACGTCCTCCTCCAGCAGCGCATGCGTGCCCACCGCGAAATGCACCAGCCCCTCGGCGAGCAGTTTCTTCATGAGCGTCTTTTCGCGTTTCGTGGAGGAACCGGTCAGCAAGCCCACCTGGTAGCCGAGCTTCTGGAAAAGGTTCCGGAAGTAGTAGTAATGCTGCGCCGCCAGGATCTCAGTGGGCGCCAGCATCGCCACCTGGTAGCCGTTCTCGATGGCGATGATGGCGGCTTCAGCAGCCACCAGCGTCTTGCCGCTGCCCACATCGCCCTGCAGCAGGCGATTCATGGGATGGGGCCGGGCCATGTCCGCGGCGATTTCCGCCAGCACGCGCTTCTGCGCCGCCGTGGGTTTGAAAGGCAGCATCTGCTTGATCCGCTCGCGCACTCGGTCGTTCAGCTCGAAAGCAATCCCGCTCTCGCGCCGGGCCGAGCCTCTCTTCACCGCCAGGCCGTATTGCAACCAGAAGAATTCTTCGAAAATGAGCCGGATCTGGGCGGGCGTGCGGAACGCGTTCAGCAGGCGCAGATCCTCCTGTTCGGGCGGGAAATGAAGGCTGCGCAGAGCGGTCCACAAATCCGGCAGGCGCAGGCGCCGGCGGATGGAGGCCGGCAATGGGTCGGGCGGCGGCGTCAGCCTCTCCAGCACGCCGTGAATCAGGCGACGAAACACGCGCGTGGTGATCTTGCCCGCTGCCTCGTAAATCGGCACGACCCGGCCCACGTGCAGGGCGGCGTCCGCCTCGTCTTCCTCGGAAAGAATCTCGTACTCCGGGTGGACCATGCTGAGCTGGCCCGCGTAGCTGTCGTACTCGACCTTGCCGTAGAGGGCCACGCGCTGGCCGGGCTGGAGGACGTCCGCGAGGTACGCGGCATGGAACCACTTCACCAGCAGCACGGCCCGAGAGGCATCCGTAAAGGTGGCTTCGAACAGGCCCAGATCCCGCCGCCGGAACGTGGAAAGCTTTGCGGTGCGGACTTCGGCGATGACCGTCGCCATTTCCCCGGGTGCCAGTTGGGCGATGGTCTTGACGTTGGTCCGGTCCTCGTAACGGAACGGCGGGTAGACGAGCAGGTCCTCGACCGTACTTAGACCCTTGGCTTCGAGCATGGCGGCGCGGGCCGGCCCCACGCCTTTGACGTACATCAGCGGAGTGCTCAGATCCACCGAAGAACACCAGTGTAACCGCCGGCGCTCAGGGCCAGTCTGCTCGAACGGTCCGCCTCAGCCGATCTCGACCAGCTTGATACGGCTGCCGGCGCCCGAAACGATCCGCACTTGCGTGCGCGGCACCTGAAAATACTCGGCCAGCCGCTCGATCAGCTCCCGGTTGGCCCGACCCTCGGCGGGGGGCGAGTGCAACCAAACCGTCAGCGAGCCGTCGGGTGAGCGTTCGATCCGCGCCTGCCGCGAACTCGGTTTGACCCGCACTTGCACCCGCATGTGTTGATTCTGGCAGATTCCCTGGGATAGAGTGAATGCATGCCTTGGGGGACCCAACCATGAGCGAGAAAGTGACCCGTCGCAGCGTAACCGCGGCCGCGCTGGCTGGCGCCGCGCTGCCCGCACTGGAGCCTGAAACGCAGGAGCGCATCGCGCGCAACGCACCGGTTTCGCCCAAAGAAAAACTGGCCATTACCAAACTGGAAACGTTCCTGGTCAAGCCGCGCTGGCTGTTTCTCAAGATCCACACCAACGCGGGAATCGTGGGTCTGGGCGAACCCATTCTCGAGGGGCGCGCCCGCACCTGCGCCGAAGCCGTCAAAGAAATCGAGCCCTATCTTGTGGGCAAAGATCCGCGCCAGGTCGTGCATCACTGGCAGGCCATTTACCGGCACGCCTTCTATCGTGGCGGCCCCATCCTGACCAGCGCCTTGAGCGGCATAGACATGGCGCTCTGGGACATCAAAGGCAAGGCGCTCGGCGTGCCCATTTACGAGCTGCTGGGCGGACCCACGCGCACCCGCGTCCGCGTCTATGCGCACGCCGGCACTCCCGAACTGCTCAAGAAACGGATGGCGCAGGGATTCACCGCCTTCAAATGCGGACCTGCCAAGCGGCGGCCCTCGCGCTACATCGAGACGCCTGCCGAAGTGCAGTACGCCGCCGAGCACTTTGCCGAACTCCGGCGCATTGCCGGCAACGACAAGGACATCGCCATTGACTTCCACGGCGCCATCAGCCCGGCGACCGCCAAACTGCTCATCAAAGCGCTGGAACCCTACCAGCCCATGTTCGTCGAAGAACCCTGCCAGTGCCAGAACCACGACGTGATGGCCGACATCGCGCGTTCCACTTATCTGCCCATCGCCACCGGCGAGCGCGTCTTCACCAAGTGGGGCTTCCTCGAAGTGCTTCAGAAGGGCGCTGCCAAAGTGCTTCAGCCCGATCTGTGCCACGCCGGCGGGATCACCGAGTGCCGCTTGATCGCAGGCATGGCCGAAGCCTTCTACGCGACGATCGCGCCGCACAACCCGCTGGGACCCATTTCGCTTGCCGCCGGCATCCAGCTCGCCGCTTCCATCCCCAATTTCCTTTGCCAAGAACAGGTGAGCCTGGGCGAGGGCTATCTCAAGCAGCCCTTCGTCGTCAAGGATGGTTACGTGGACATTCCCACCGGGCCGGGCCTGGGCATCGAACTGGACGAAAACGCCATGGCCGACAAAATCGGCCACGACTGGCGCAATCCGGAAACCTACGACCCCGACGACGGCTCCGTGGCGGATTGGTAGCGGCGCCGCCGCGCGCTCTGCCTGCGCCGCGGATTGCTAAGATCAAAGCATCATGACGAAGCAGGAGATTCTTTCGTCCATCATCGAAATCGGCATCGTTCCCGTGGTTCGAGCCCCCAGCGCGGAAGCCGCTGTGCGGGCAGTTCAGGCCATTTACGACGGCGGCATTCGCGCCGCCGAAATCACCATGACCGTTCCCGGGGCGCTGCGCGCTCTGGAAAAAGTTGCCGACGCACTGGGCGACAAGATCGTCCTTGGCGCAGGCACCGTGCTCGACGCCGAGACCGTGCGCGCCGCCATGCTGGCCGGCGCCGAGTTCTTCGTATCGCCCGGCTTGAAGCTGGCCACGATCGAAATGGCGCGGCGGTATTCGAAAGTCTCGATCCCGGGCGCGCTCACGCCCACCGAAGTGCTGGCGGCATGGGACGCCGGCGCCGACATCGTCAAGATCTTCCCCTGCGGCAACGTCGGCGGCCCCAAATATATCAAGGCGTTGAAGGCGCCGTTCCCGCACATCGAGATGATCCCCACCGGCGGCGTGAACCTGGAAACGGCGGGCGAGTTCCTCAAGGCCGGGGCCTGCGCCGTGGCGGTGGGCGCCGAGCTGGTGGACGCCAAGAGCCTGAAAGAGGGCCGTTACGACGTCATCACTGAGCGAGCGCGCCAGTTCCTGGCCGTCATTGCACGGGCGCGTGAGGAGATGAAGGCGGCGGCCTGAAAGGGGGCAACGTGCGGGGCGGCAGCCTCACGCGTCGGGCGGCCTGCCTGGCGGCGCTGGCCTTCGCGCTTTCGGCCGCCGCGCAAAGGCCAGCCGCCGTTTTTCCAGGCAAGGACTGGGAGCGCATCCGCGACCCGGAGTCCGTCGGATTCTCGCGTTCGCGGCTGGAAGTCCTTCGATCGTACCTCCGCACCCTCGACACTACGGCCATGATGGTGGTGGTCGGCGGGCGCGTGCTGTTCGAGTACGGCGATCTGGCGCACCTGAGCTATCTGGCCAGCGTGCGCAAAAGCGTGCTCGCCATGCTCTACGGCAACTATGTCGCTTCGGGCAAGATTCCGCTCAACCGCACCTTGCGCGAGCTCGGTTTCACGGACCTTCAAGGACTGCTGCCCATCGAGCAGGAAGCCACCATCGAGCACCTGCTGACCGCACGCAGCGGGATCTATCACCCCGCTTCCAATCCCGGCGATCACACCGCCATGGCGCCGCCGCGAGGCTCTCAAAAACCGGGCACCTACTTTCTCTACAACAACTGGGATTTCAACGCTGCCGGCGCCATCTTCGAGAAGCTCACGGGCCGGGACATCTACGACGCGCTGGAAACCGATCTGGCCCGGCCCATCGGCATGCAGGATTTCGATCGCTCCCGGCAGAAGAAAGCGGGTGACTTGAAGCGTTCCAGATATCCCGCCTACCACATGTGGCTCTCTACCCGGGACATGGCCCGCCTGGGCTATCTCATGCTGCGCGAGGGCAATTGGGCCGGCCGCCAGGTCATCCCCCGGGAATGGGCGCGCAAGATCGTCTCGCTGGTCACCCCGGTGGCTGAACTGAATCCCCTGGCGCAGCGCCAGAATGCTTACGGCTCTGGCCAGCTCTGGGGCTACGGCTACATGTGGTGGGTCTGGGACGCGCCCGGGCAGCGAGGTCCCATGGCCGGCGCTTACACGGGGATGGGCGCTTACGGCCAGTACATTACCGTGCTGCCCGCGTTGGACATGGTGGTGGCTCACAAAACGGATCCCGAGCAGCCGCGGGCCGGCGGCTCCGGCGGCGCAGCTCAGGCCCAGCCCCGCGCCGTCAGCGGGACCGAGTACTTCACCGCCCTTCAATTGCTGATCGCGGCGCACTGCGGCGACCGCTGCCGCTGAGACCTCCCGCAATCGGCCCCGGCGGCATTCTGCTACACTGAAAGGCCGGCTATGCCTATCAGCAAGGAATTGCTGGAGATCCTGGTTTGCCCGCTCTGCAAGCAGCCGGTCGAGCTCAAGCCTGACCAGAGCGGCCTGAAGTGCGTCGCCTGCAAGCGCGTCTACCCGATTCGCGATGACATCCCAGTCATGCTGGTAGACGAGGCCGTTATCGAAGAGTGAAGGCGCCGCCCAAGCTCCTGGACAGGCTGCCGCCGGGCGCGCGGGTGCTGATCATCCGGCTGCGCTCGCTGGGGGATTGCGTGCTGACCACGCCAGCGCTCGAACTTCTCAAGCGTCATCGCCCCGACCTGCGCGTGGCGGTCATGGTGGAGGATCGTTTCCGCGCCGTGTTCGAAGAGAACCCGGACGTGGACCTTCTGCTCGATCCCCAACTGGCCGTCGCCGCCCGCTGGCGCCCTCGCCTGTGTGTGAACCTGCACGGCGGGCCGCGAAGCGCCTGGCTCACCGCGGCCTCGCTCGCCCGTTGGAGGGCCGGTTTCGGCCATTTCCGCTACCGGTGGCTCTATAACGTGCGCATCCCGACCGCGCAGCAGATCCTGGAGGTGAACCGCAAGGTCCACACGGCAGAACATATCGCCTCGGCAATGTTTTATTTGGGGGTGCCCCGCGGCGAGATCCCCCGCGCCCGCCTGTTCGCCCGCTCGCCGCAAGGCACCGCCAGCAAGCCTTACGTCGTGATCCACCCGCTGGCTTCCAGCCCTTCGAAAACCTGGCCCGCCGAGCGCTTCCTCGGCCTGGCGCATAGGATCCGGCAGGAGTGGGATCTCGAGCCGGTCTTCATCGCCGGCCCCGGCGAGGACCTCAGCGCCTTCGCCGCCTTCCGCTGCGTCGTCGGCGCCCCGCTCGGGGAAGTCAAGTCGCTCATCGCGGGCGCAACATTTTTCGTCGGAAATGATTCGGGCCCGGCTCACATGGCGGCCGCCCTCGGACGCCCCGTGCTGGTGATCTTCGGCGACTCCGACGTTCCGGTCTGGAGGCCGTGGAAAACCGTCTCCGAAGTGGTGGTGGCCCGCGGCGGCATCGAGAAGGTCAGCGAAGCGGAAGTCTTCGGCGCCTTGCTGCGCCTGAGGATGGCGGCATGAAGGACTTGTGGCGCCTGCTCGGCTATGTCCGCCCATACTGGGCGGCACTGATCGCCTCGGTCCTGCTGATGGCGATCGCCGGCGCCGCTCATGCCATGATCGCGTTGCTGGTGGGCCCGGTTTTCGATCGCGTGCTCAACCCGGCCGCCCCGAACGTACCCGTCCAACTGTTCACGATCCCGGTCTTGGGGCACCCCGTCTATCTGCACCAGTTCGTGCCCGAGGGCATCCGCAACGTCTGGACCATGGTCGCCTTCGGAATCCTGAGCACGTTTTTGGTCAAGGGCGCTGCCGATTACGCCGGAAACTACCTGGTCAACTTCGTCGGCCTCTCGGCGGTGACTGACCTGCGCCAGCGCGTCTTCGACAAGGTCCTGCGCCACGGCTTCCACTTTTTCGAAATGCACTCCACGGGCCGGCTGATCTCCTCGATCATGAACGACATCGAAAAGGTCCAGGTGGCCACCTCGCACATGCTGGCCGATTTCCTGCGCCAGTCGTTCGCCGTCATCTGGCTGCTCGCGGTCCTGCTCTACAACGACTGGAAACTGGCGCTGGTCAGCCTGACCCTGCTGCCCTTTGTGCTTCTGCCCACTGCACGCATCGGGCAGCGCATCCGCCGCACCACGCGGCACGCACAGGATGCGGCGGCGGAACTGACGCACATCCTGCAAGAGGCCCTGGCCGGCTATCAGGTTGTCAAATCGTTCAACGCGGAAGAGTACGAATCGCGCCGTTTCCGGGCCGCGGCCCGCCGCCTGCGCTCGAACAACCTGAAATACGTGGCGCAGCAGGCGCTGGCCTCCCCATTGATCGAGTTCTTCGGCGCTGTGACCATCGTGGGCCTGCTCACCTACGCACGCAACCAGATCAAGGTGGGCGCCATGACTACCGGGCAGTTCACCAGCTTCGTCATCGCCCTGCTCATGCTCTACGAGCCGGTCAAGCGGTTGACCGGCATCCACAACATCTTCCAGCAGGCGCTGGGAGCTTCCCAGAAGGTCTTCGAGTATCTGAGCCGGAGCGAAGAGGTGCGCGACCGTCCGGGCGCCCGTCCCCTGGAGCGATTCGAGCATTCCATCGTCTACGATCGCGTCTCCTTCCGCTATCCCGGCTCGCCCAACGGTTTCCTGCTCGAGGACATCCGGCTGGAAGTGCGCCGGGGCGAGGTGCTGGCCGTGGTGGGACCCAGCGGCGCCGGCAAGACCACGCTGGTGAACCTGCTGCCGCGCTTTTACGACGTCACCAGCGGCGCTGTGCTGATTGACGGGCACGACGTCCGCGACATCCAGCTCGCGTCCCTGCGCAAGCTCATCGGCATCGTGGCCCAGGACACTTTCCTGTTCAACGACACGGTGGCCAACAACATTCGCTACGGACGGCCCGACGCCAGCATGGAAGCCGTCCGCGAGGCTGCGCGCAATGCGCTGGCCGAGGATTTCATCCTCGAGCTTCCACAAGGCTACGACACCCTGATCGGCGAACGCGGCGTCAAGCTGAGCGGCGGCCAGCGGCAGCGCATCGCCATCGCCCGCGCCCTGCTTAAGAACGCCCCCATCCTGATCCTCGACGAAGCCACCTCTCATCTGGACACCGAATCCGAACTGCTGGTGCAGCGCGCGCTGGCCAACCTGATGGCGGGCAGGACCGTGATCGTGATCGCCCACCGTCTCTCCACCGTGCGTCGGGCGGACCGCATTGTCGTGCTCGACAGGGGCCGCATCGTGGAAACGGGTCGCCACGAGGAACTGGTCGCCGCCGGCGGCGTCTACCAGCGTCTCCACGAACTGCAATTCCTCGAACCCGATCCCCTGGTGAACTCATGAGCGTCCGCAGCATGACCGGCTACGCCACCGTGCGCCGCAACCTCGACGGCGCCGAGCTGACCATCCGCATCCGCTCCGTCAATCACCGCGGGCTCGACGTACACCTGCATTTGCCTCCGGACCTGGAGCGTTTCGATCCCTCGCTGCGCACCATCATCCGCCGCTACGTCGCGCGCGGGCACCTGCAAATCCAAGTCCGGGTGGTCAACCTCCGGCGGAGCGCGCCCGTGGTCCTGAATCTCACTCTGCTCGATGCTTATCTGACCGCGTTCCGGCGGGCCGCGGCGGTTCACGGCCTCCACGGCGAGCCTGATCTGAACGCCGCGCTACGCCTGCCGGGAATGTTCGAAATCATCGAGGAAGAGCCTTCGGTGGAGATGGAGGCGTGTCTGGCGGAAGCGCTCGAGCAGGCGCTGGAAGCGCTCAACCAGCAGCGCGAGCGCGAAGGTCGTGAAATCGCGGCAGAACTCCGGGCGCGCAACGCGCTTATCCAGGAGCATGTCGAGCGAATGGAGCAACTGGCGGGGCCGGTCGTGTCGGCCTGGCATTCCCGCCTGAAAGAGCGTGCCCAGGAGCTGCTCGGAGGCATGGCTCCAGACCCTCAGCGGCTGGCACAGGAGCTGGCCTTTCTGGCCGAGCGCAGCGACGTCAGCGAGGAGATCGCGCGCCTGAAGATCCACTCCGCGCAGGTGCAGGAACTGCTGGAGCGGGGCGGCGAGGTGGGCAAGAAGCTGGACTTCCTGCTCCAGGAAATGCAACGGGAGGCCAACACCATCCTGGCCAAGACCGCTAACACGGGCGAGGCGGGACTTGCCATCACGGACCTCGCCCTGGCCGCCAAGGCGGAAATCGAGAAACTGCGCGAGCAAGCTCTGAACCTGGAATGAACCGACGCGAACCTGTCGTCTTCATCGTCTCCGGGCCTTCCGGCGCGGGCAAATCCAGCCTGGTGAGGAAGCTGATCGCGTCCGAGCCGGGCTTGCTGTTCTCGGTCTCCTACACCACACGCCCGCCGCGCGGCTCGGAGCGGGAGGGCCAGCACTACCACTTCGTCAGCCGGGAGGAATTCGAGGAGCGCAAGAGCCGCGGGGAGTTCCTGGAGTGGGCCGAAGTATTCGGTCACTACTACGGAACGCATCGCAGTTACCTGGACCGCGCCGCCCGGGAGGGGCTGGATCTGGTACTGGACATTGACGTGCAAGGTGCGCGACAATTGAAACGTAGCGTACCCGAGGCAGTTTCCGTCTTCGTTCTGGCGCCCTCGCGCGAGGAGCTGGAACGCCGCTTGCGCACCCGCTCAGAGGATACCGAGGAAGCGATCCGCCGGCGGTTGAGCGAGGCAGCTCGCGAAATGGCGGCTTATACTGCCTACGATTATGTGCTGGTCAACGACGAACTGGACCAGGCTGCGCGCCGGCTGGCGGCGATCGTTCAGGCGGAACGGTTGCGACGCAGCCGGATGGAGCCTGTGGTTCGGAACATCCTGGCGAGCTTCCCGGCCTGAGCCTGTGCCGAGGGTTGATCGCAGGAGGGGGAAGGAAAGCAAACCGGTATGAGCAACCGCAGCCGACGTGACGATGTGATCGCAATCCCGGACGATCCGGAGCAGAGCACTTACCGCTTCGTCATCGTAGCCGCCAAACGGGCGCGGCAATTGCAAAGCGGGCAGCGTCCGTTGCTGCCCACGGCTTCCAAAAAGCCCACGGTGATCGCGATGGAAGAGGTTCGCCGCGGGCTGATCAAGTGGGAAGATCCCGCGCGCAAAGCGGAGCGGACCGGCGAAGCCGTAGAGGACAAGCTGCTCACCAGCCTCGACACGCCATGAACGTTGCACTGGGGGTCGGCGGCGGGATTGCTGCTTACAAGGCCGCCGAGCTGGCGCGCCTGCTCATGGAGCACGGGCACTCCGTGCAGGTGGTGATGACGCGGGCCGCACAGGAGTTCGTCCGCCCGCTGACCTTCGCTGCGCTTACGGGCCGCAAGGTCATCACCGGCCTCTTCCCAGGCGAAAACGCGGCGGACACGCTGGACAGTGCCACCGAGCACATCCGTGTCGCGCAGGAATCGGCTCTGCTCGTGGTGGCGCCCGCCACAGCCGATCTGCTGGCCAAATTCGCGCACGGCATCGCCGACGACTTCCTGACCACCATGTATCTTGCCTTCACCGGCCCCGTGGTGCTGGCGCCGGCCATGAACTCGAACATGTGGCGACACGAGGCCACGCAACGCAACCTTGACACGCTGCGCGGGCGGGGACACATCGTCGTGGAACCCGAGGAGGGGCCGCTGGCCTGCGGCGTGGTTGGGCCTGGCCGTTTGGCTGATCCCGCACGCATCGCGGAAGCCGTCAACACCGCGATCGCGCGAACCCGGGATCTGGAAGGCGAATGCGTGCTGGTGACCGCCGGCCCCACGCAAGAGCCGCTCGATCCCGTTCGCTTCATTTCCAACCGCTCCAGCGGCAAGATGGGTTACGCCATCGCAGCCGCCGCCCTGGCTCGCGGCGCCAGGGTCATCCTCGTGTCCGGACCCGTACACCTGACTCCGCCCGCCGGGGCCGAGCTGATCCGCGTGGAAACAGCGGCCGAGATGCGCCGCGCTGTGCTCGAACGACTCCCCGAAGCCACCATCGTGGTCAAGGCCGCAGCTGTCGCGGACTACTACCTCGCGCAGGTGCCCAGCCAGAAGCGCAAGAAGTCCGCCGCGCGCTGGTCGCTCGAGCTGGATCCCACCCCGGACATCCTCGCCGAACTCGGCCAGATCAAGGGCGATCGTTTGCTGGTGGGCTTTGCCGCCGAGACCGAGAATCTCGTCGCCGAAGCGCGTCGCAAGCTGCAAGCCAAGAATTGCGACATGCTGGTGGCCAATCGCGTGGAAGAGGCCTTCGGCGCCGATGACAACGAGATCACTCTTCTGCTTCGCACCGGCGAAGTGATCGAATTGCCCCGCGCCTCCAAACGCGAACTGGCAGACAAGATCTTCGATTATTTGCTCCAGCTCCGGCTGAGCCTTCACGCGGCCCGATGAATACGGAGCTGCTGCGTCGCTACCTCGCATACTTCCAGGATCTGGGTATCCGGGAGCTATACCGCCGTGCCCCCGCGCCCCAGTCCCCGGCGGCAACGAACGAAACGCCGCCGCTCCTCGAAGCGGAGGATGCCTCGCCGGCCTCGCTGCTCCTGGAAGAAGAACCTGAGCTGCCGGCGGAAACACTCGAGCAAATCCGCGCCGACCTGGGCGAGTGCACACGCTGCCGTCTGCACCAGGGTCGCACCCAGATCGTCTTCGGCGACGGCAACCCCAAAGCGAAGCTGGTCTTCGTAGGCGAGGGACCGGGCGCCGATGAGGACGCCCAGGGCATCCCCTTCGTCGGGCGCGCCGGCCAGCTCCTCACGCAGATGATCGAAAATACTGCGCGGCGCGAAGGCATCCCCCTGTTGCGGTCCGATGTCTACATCTGCAACGTGGTGAAATGCCGCCCGCCCGGCAACCGCACGCCCGAGGCGGACGAGATCGAAGCGTGCAGCCCGTTCCTGTTCCGCCAGCTCGCTGCCATTCGTCCCAAAGCCATCTGCGCTTTGGGCGCCACGGCGGCGCGCGCCCTGCTCGGTACGCGCGAGGGCGTGACCAAGCTGCGGGGCCGCTGGTATCGCTGGCGAGGCATCCCCGTCATGGTGACCTATCATCCCTCCTACCTGCTTCGCCCCTACAACCAAAACGCCAAGCGGGAAGCCTGGGAGGACCTCAAGAAACTCTTTCACTATGTCTACGACTGAGCGCCGGCGCGGCCTCTTCATCAGCTTCGAGGGCCTCGATGGCAGCGGCAAGACGACCCAGATTGGCCTGCTGGCCGAACGGTTGCGCGCCCAGGGCCGCGAAGTCGTCATCGCCGTCGAACCAGGCGGCACGCGCGTCGGTGAGCAGATCCGCGCCATCCTGCTCGACGTGAACAATCACGGGCTGGCGCCGGAGACCGAGCTGTTGCTCTACTTCGCTTCGCGCGCGCAGAACGTGGCCGAGGTGATCCGTCCCGCCCTTGAGCGTGGCGCCATCGTGCTCGCCGATCGTTTCACGGATTCGACCATTGCTTATCAGGGCTACGGGCGCGGGCTGGGCGAAGCGGTCGTCCGCCAGTTGCACCTCATCGCCTGCGGCGATCTGTTCCCCGATCTTACGCTGCTGCTCGATCTGGAGCCGGAGGTCGGTCTGGCCCGCGCTCGCGGCCGGGGATCCGTGAACCGCATGGACGAGCAGGCGCGCGATTTTTACCGTAAAGTCCGCGAGGGCTATCGCGAGCTGGCCCGCGTGGAGCCGGCGCGCTTCCGCGTGATTGATGCCACGGCGAGCATCGAAGAGGTGGCGCAGGCGGTCTGGAAGGCCGTGAGTCCGATCCTATCTGATTGAAAAGCAAGCAGTTGCTGATTTCTCGCGAGAGGCGTACTTTTTCGGCGCTCTAATGTTGACTTTTTTGTACACTTTCGCTATCCTGATCTCAGGTAGCGATCCTGCGGGTCCCGCGGCGGGATCCGCTCACCAGGAGGCAAACCGAGCATGAGTACAGCGACCCAGGACATTCAGGCCTTCACCCAGCAGGAGTACAAGTACGGTTTCGAAACGCCTGTTGAAACCGAAACCTTCCCGCCGGGTTTGAACGAGGACATCATCCGCGAGATTTCGGCCCGCAAGCGCGAGCCGAAGTTCCTGCTGGAGTGGCGGCTGAAGGCGTACCGCCACTGGCTCACCATGAAGGAGCCTACGTGGGCCAACGTCAAATACCCGCCGATTGACTATCAGAAGATCGTTTACTTCGCGGCGCCCAAGGGCTGGAAGAAAGGACCCAAAAGCATCGAGGAGATTGATCCTGAGCTGCTCCGGACTTACGAAAAGCTCGGGATTCCGTTGCACGAGCGGGAGCGACTGGCGGGAGTGGCGGTAGACGCCGTCTTCGACAGCGTTTCCGTGGCCACCACCTTGCAAGAAAAGCTCTCCGAGCTGGGCATCATCTTCTGCTCGTTCTCCGAGGCCGCGGAGAAATACCCTGAGCTGGTGGAACGATATCTTGGGTCGGTCGTGCCTTACACCGACAATTTCTTCGCCGCCCTCAATTCGGCCGTGTTCAGCGACGGCTCCTTCTGTTACGTGCCCAAGGGCGTGCGCTGCCCGGTGGAGCTTTCCACCTACTTCCGCATCAATGCGCGCAATACCGGTCAGTTCGAGCGCACTCTGATCATCGCGGACGAAGGCGCCTACGTGAGCTATCTGGAAGGCTGCACCGCACCCATTCGCGACTCGAATCAGCTTCACGCCGCGGTGGTCGAGCTGGTGGCTCACGATTACGCGACCATCAAGTATTCCACGGTGCAGAACTGGTATCCCGGCGACAAGCAGGGGCGCGGCGGGATCTATAACTTCGTTACCAAGCGCGGCAAGTGCCTGGGCAAGTACTCCAAAATCTCCTGGACCCAGCTGGAGACCGGCTCGGCCATTACCTGGAAATACCCGAGCTGCCTGCTGATCGGCGAAGGTTCCGTGGGCGAGTTCTACTCGGTGGCGGTTACCAACAACTACCAGCAGGCCGACACCGGAACCAAGATGATCCACATCGGACCCAACACGCGCTCCACGATCGTCAGCAAGGGGATCTCGGCCGGGCACGGCCAGAACACCTATCGCGGCATGGTGAAAATCTTGCCCGGCGCCGAGAATGCGCGCAACTACTCGCAGTGCGATTCCATGCTGATTGGCAACGAGTGCGGGGCGCACACGTTCCCGTACCTGGAGGTGAAGAACCCCACGGCGCGGGTGGAGCACGAAGCCTCGGTGTCGCGCATCGGCGAAGACCAGATCTTTTACTGCCGGCAGCGCGGCATTTCCACCGAGGACGCGGTCTCGATGATCGTCAGCGGCTTCACTCGCCAAGTCCTGCAGGAGCTGCCCATGGAATTCGCGGTGGAAGCGCAGCGGCTGCTCAGCGTCAGCCTGGAAGGCAGCGTCGGTTGAGCGAGGGTCGGATGGGGAACAGTCAGAGGAACGCAATGCTCGAAATCAGAAATCTGCACGCCAAAGCCGGGGAGAAGGTGATTCTCCGCGGCGTGAACCTGAAGGTGGGTGCCGGCGAGGTCCATGCCATCATGGGACCCAACGGATCCGGCAAAAGCACGCTGGCGCAAGTCATCGCCGGACGCGATCTCTATGAAGTCACCGAAGGTGAGGTCCTTTACGAGGGGAGAAATCTCCTGGAACTCTCGCCCGAGGAGCGCGCCCGCGAGGGCATCTTCCTGGCGTTCCAGTACCCGGTGGAGATTCCGGGCGTGAGCAATCTTTACTTCCTGCGCACGGCGCTCAACGCCATTCGCAAGCACCGCGGCCTGGAAGAGCTCGACGTGATGGACTTCATGGAGCTGGTGCGGGAACGCGTCAAGTTGCTGGGGATGAACGAGGCGCTGCTGGAGCGCCCGGTCAACGAGGGCTTCTCCGGAGGGGAAAAGAAACGCAACGAGATCCTGCAGATGGCGGTGCTGGAGCCGAGGCTGGCCATTCTGGACGAAACCGACTCCGGCCTCGACATTGACGCGCTCAAGGCGGTGGCGGCCGGGATCAACGCCATGCGCAGCCCCGAGCGCGCCATGATCGTGGTCACCCACTATCAGCGACTGCTCGAATACGTCGAGCCGGACTTCGTCCACGTGATGGCCGACGGCCGCATCGTTCGCTCGGGTGACAAAGAACTAGCCCGCGAGCTTGAACGGCAAGGCTACGCCTGGCTGGAAGAAGAGGCGGCCCTGGCGCAGGAGAATCGCTCATGAACACGGCGGTCACGGGGACGGCAACAGGCCAGGAATCCTGGCTGGCGCTTTTCGCAGAGCGCGAGCGAGAGCTGGCCAACGAGTGCCCGTGGTGGGTGCATGGTCTCCGCCGCACGGCTCTGGCCCGGTTCGCCGAGATCGGGTTCCCCACCACGAAAATCGAGGAGTGGAGGTACACGAATCTCGCGCCCCTGACCCGCACGGTATTCACCGCGGCAAGGCGCCCGACGGGTCACGAGCAGCTTCCGGAAACCTGGCTGGATGGGCTCGATGCCATCGTGGTGCGCACCGTCAATGGGTACCCGATCTCGGGCCTCACGCAACGCGGCCTCGCCATCCGGTCGCTCCGCCAGGCCTGGCAGGAACAGCCCGAGCTGGTCCAGAATCACCTGGCGCGATACGCCTCCTTCGACCGGCATGCTTTCGTGGCCCTGAACACGGCCTTCTGCGAGGACGGCCTTCTGGTGGAAATCGCCCCCGGCGCCGTGCTGGACAAGCCCGTGTTGTTGCTGCATCACCTGACGCCCGGTGGCGAGACGGTAGCCTCGCATCCTCGCGTACTCGTGCTGGCCGGCGCCAACAGCCAGGCGAACATCGTCGAGGCGTGGCTCGGGCCGGACTCGGCGGTCTACCTGCGCAACTCCGTCACGGAGCTGGTCACGGGCGAGGGCGCGGTCCTCGAGTACGTGCGGCTCGAAATGGAAGGCGACCAGGCTTATCACTTCGGCGCGTTTCACGCCCGCCATGGACGCTCTTCCACGCTGGCGGTCCATACCATTCTGCTGGGAGGCAATCTGGTGCGCAGTGAGGTTGGCGTGGTGCTGGACGGCGAGGGCGCTTCCGCCACGCTGAACGGCCTGTATCTGGCGAAAGGTCGCCAGCACATGGATAACTACACGACGCTCGATCATGCCCGCCCGCACGCCACCAGCCTCGAGCTCTACAAAGGCCTCCTGGACGGGCATTCCGAGGCCGTTTTCCACGGGCGCATCATCGTGCGGCCCGAAGCCCAGAAAACCGACACCATTCAGCGCAACAAGAACCTGCTGCTGAGCCGCGACGCCGTCATCAATACCAAACCGCAGCTTGAAATTTACGCCGACGACGTACGCTGTACCCACGGAGCGACCGTGGGCCAGGTGGACGCGGACGCCGTCTTCTACCTCCGCTCGCGCGGCATCGGCCACCAGGAAGCGCGGCGCTTGTTGACGTTAGCCTTCGCCCAGGAAATCACGGACCGCGTGCAGCCGCCCGCCCTGCGGGAGCACCTGGCTGAGGAACTGCTCAAGCGACTGGACGATCCCGTCGGAGTCACACCATGAGCGTAACGAGGACGGCAACGGTGAACACATCCCGGGGCAACGCCCTGGATGTCGCGCGGGTTCGTGCCGATTTTCCGGCTCTGCATCAGCAGGTGAACGGGCGCCCGCTCGTCTATCTGGACAACGCGGCCACCACCCAGAAACCCCAGGCCGTCCTCGACGCCTTGCTCGGTTTTTACAGCCGCGATTGCGCCAATGTGCATCGCGGCGTCCATGCTCTGAGCCAGCGCGCCACGGACGCCTACGAAGGAGCTCGTGAAACGGTGGCGCGGTTCCTGAACGCGCGTCCGCGCGAGATCGTGTTCACGCGCGGCACGACCGAGGCCATCAATCTGGTGGCGTACAGCTACGGCAGTCGCCTGTCGCCCGGCGATGAGATCCTGATAACTGAGCTCGAGCACCACTCGAACATCGTTCCCTGGCAAATGCTGGCGGAACGGACCGGCGCACGACTTCGCGTCGCACCCATTGACGACCGGGGCGAGATCATTCTGGAGGAGTTCCAGCGTCTGCTCGGCCCCCGGACGCGCATCGTAGCCGTGGCCCACGTTTCCAACGCCCTGGGCACGGTGAATCCGGTAGAGGAGATTTGTCGGCTGGCCCACACATACGGAGCGCGCGTGCTGGTGGATGGCGCCCAGGCCGTTCCGCACCAGGCGGTGGACGTCCGCGCCCTGGACTGTGATTTTTACGCCTTCTCCGGACACAAGATCTACGGCCCCACCGGCATCGGCGTGTTGTTCGGCAGGTGGGAACTGCTGGAGGCAATGCCGCCGTATCAGGGCGGCGGCGACATGATCCGGTCCGTCACGTTCGAAAAGACGCTGTACAACGATCCGCCCTATCGGTTCGAGGCGGGCACGCCGCACATTGCGGGCGCCATCGGTTTGGCGGCCGCCATCGAATACGTGACCCGACTCGGCCTGGAGGAGATCCGCCGCCATGAACAACAACTGCTCGAGGCGGCTACTCGAGCGCTGGAGGAAATTCCGGGGGTGCGCATCGTCGGCACGGCAGCGCACAAAGCCGCGGTCGTTTCCTTCGTGCTGGACGGGGTCCATCCGCATGACGTGGCCACCGTGCTGGACCATGAAGGGGTCGCGGTCCGCGCGGGACACCACTGCGCCCAGCCGTTGATGGAACGCTTTGGTCTGCCCGCCACCACACGCGCCTCGTTCGCTTTGTACAATACGCTGGAGGAAGTGGACGCGCTGGCGCAGGCCGTGCGACGCGCGCGCGAACTGTTCGATTGAAGGTGGCGCTGGAAGATCTCTATCAGCAACTGATCATGGACCACGGCCGCCGGCCGCGCAATTTCCGTGTGCTCCAGGACGCCACGCACCACCTGGAAGGATATAACCCCCTTTGCGGAGACCGTTTTACCGTCTACCTGAAGATCGCCGATGGCCGGGTGGCCGACGTCTCCTTTCAGGGGAGCGGTTGCGCGATTTCCACGGCCTCGGCTTCGCTCATGACCGAAGCGGTCAAAGGCAAGACCGAGGACGAGGTCGAGAGACTGTTTGAAGCCTTTCATGCCGTCGTCACGGGCAAGCGCGCGCCGGATGCCGCCTCGCTGGGCAAACTTGCAGCCTTCGCGGGAGTCGCCGCCTACCCCGTCCGCGTCAAGTGCGCGACCTTGCCCTGGCACACGCTGAAGGGCGCTCTAGCGGGTAGCAAGCAACCTGTGAGTACGGAGTAACTCATGAGTGAAACTCTCAAGGATCAGGTCATCGCGGCCCTGAAAACGATATACGATCCGGAAATTCCGGTGAATATCTATGATCTGGGCCTCGTCTACGAGGTCAATGTGGACGAGCAGGGCTCCGTGCGCATCGCCATGACGCTTACCGCTCCTGCCTGCCCCGTTGCTGCCATGTTGCCTCGCCAGGTGGAACAGCGGGTGCGGGAGCTGCCAGGCGTCAAGGAAGCCCGGGTGGATCTGGTCTGGGATCCGCCCTGGACGCCGGAGCGCATGTCGCAGGAAGCCCGCCTGCGTCTGGGCTTCTTCTGAGCGGGCATGAAAATCAGCGCGCAGGAAGAATACGGAATTCGCTGCCTGCTCCAGTTGGGCAGGCATCCGGGCGAAAGTCTGACCATTGGCCAGATCGCAGAAGCGGAAGGCCTCTCGCGCGAGTACGTGGCCAAACTCATGCGGTTGCTGCGTCGCGCGGGATTGGTGCGCAGCGTACGCGGGCAGGCCGGCGGCTACGTGCTGGCGCGACCGCTGGAGCAGATCACCGTGGCTGAGGCGTTGGAAGCGCTGGGAAGCAGGCTCTGGGAGCCGGACTTCTGCCAGCAGCACCCCGGGCTGCGCAACCTCTGCTCGCATACCCGTGACTGCAACGTGCAGTGGCTGTGGCGGCGCGTCCAAAGCGCCGTGGATGGTATCCTGCACGGCATTACCCTGAAAGACTTGCTGGATCGGCCTCGCGGCGAGACTGCCCCGCCGGCGTCCTCCCCAAGTGTGCTGCCTGTCTTGCAGGGCTGCCACGACAAATAGCGCCCCCTCGTCCCCTTCCCGACGCTTCCCCCGATGGACATCCTCGGCGACTCAAGCTACATTTGAGAAGACATGAGCGAGCAGAAATTACAGGTCATTCCGCTAGGCGGGCTGGGCGAGTTCGGAATGAACTGCCTGGCCCTGCGTTACGGCGATGACATCATCGTCATTGACGCGGGCATGATGTTCCCGGAAGACGAGCTGCCGGGGATTGACCTGGTCACGCCGGACTTCACCTACCTGCTAGAAAATCGCGAGCACGTGCGGGCGCTGATCCTCACCCACGGCCACGAAGACCATATCGGCGCCGTGCCCTTCCTGCTGTCGCAGATCAACCTGCCCGTCTACGGCACGCCGTTCACCCTGGCGCTGGTCGAGCGGCGCATGGAGGAGCACGAGATAGACCAGCCCCTGCGGACGCAGACCGTGGAGCCGGGCGACGTCATTGAAATCGGTCCTTTCCGCATCGAGTTCGTGCACGTCACGCATTCCATCGTGCAAGCCACCGCTCTCGCCATCACCACTCCGCTGGGCGTCGTCATTCACAGCGGCGATTTCAAAGTGGACCCCACCCCTCCCGATAACCGGCTCTTCGATCTGCACACTCTTGCCGAATACGGCAAGCGTGGGGTCCTGCTACTGCTCTCGGACTCCACCAACGCCGACCGCGCCGGCTATACCGAGAGCGAGCAGGCCACACGGCCCCGCCTGGAAGACATCTTTCACCGGGCTGAACGGCGCGTAGTCATTTCCTGCTTCAGCTCCTCGATTCACCGGATCCAGCAAATCGTGGATCTGTCCGCAGAATTTGGCCGCAAGCTGGCTTTCCTCGGTCGCAGCATGGTCACGGTTACCGAGATCGCGCATTCGCTGGGACTGCTGCGGCTGCCCGATGGTCTGCTGCTGCGGCCTCAGGAAATCATGCAACTGCCTCCCCAGAAAGTGGCCGTGGCCATTTCCGGCAGCCAGGGCGAGCCCGTTTCGGCCCTGGCGCGCGTTGCGGTCAACGATCACCGGCACCTGGTGATCCAACCCGGCGATACGGTGGTGCTCAGCTCGCGCATCATCCCGGGCAACGAAAAGGCCATCTATCGCATGATGAATCACCTGGCCCGACGAGGGGCCGACGTCATCTACGGTCCGATGAGCCCGCCGGTGCACGTTTCCGGCCACGCCAGCGCCGAAGAATTGCGCCTGCTGCTCAATCTGACCCGCCCGCGTTACTTCGTGCCGATTCACGGCGAATACCGGCAACTGGCCAAGCACGCCGCACTCGCTTCCCACCTTCGCGAGGCCGGTCTCGAGCAGGTATTCGTGCTGGAGGCCGGCGAGACGCTGGAGATCGATCGGTGGGGTGCCCGCAAAGGAGAGCGCGTGCCCGTGGGCCGCGTGTGCATCGATTCGGCCGCAGTGGATGAGGTGGTGGAAGACGTGGTAATCCGGGACCGCCGCCACCTGGCCGAAGAGGGCATCGTGTTGCCGGTCATTGCGATTGACAAGCGCACCGGCAAGCTGGAAGGCGTTCCCGAAATCGTCAGCCGCGGTTTCGCGCTGCCCGAAGGCGGAGAAGAGATCCTCGAACAGGCTCGTCAGGTCGTCATCCGCACGCTGGAATCGGCGACGACGGAGGAGCGCACGGACTCGGGCGTGATCAAGGAAAAGATCCGCGCGGACCTGCGCCGTTTTATCGCGCGCCAGACCGCGCGTCACCCGCTGATCCTGCCCGTGGTTCTGGAAATCTGAGGTCCTTTCAAGGCCGGATCACCAGGTCCGGCCAGCACGTGTGGTTTTCTTCCTCTTCCCAGGAGGGTCGCTCGGACTGTGTGGGCGTTGGAGTCGCGGGCGCCGGCGGCAGAAACTTCGGATCGAGCGCGCGATTGGCCTGATCCCGCAAGTCCTCGAGATGGGCGCGGGTGGTGCGGTCCGCGGCCTTCGGCAAGGCCCGCGAAGCCTCAGCCGCGATGGCGCGGAGCTCGGCGCGGAACAGGGCACGCTGGTCATCGGTCGCGGGCGTTCGACCGTTCAAACGGTCGGAAAGCAGATCGAGGTAAAGCCGCTGCACGTTGCGTCGGCAGGCATCCACGCGCACTTGTGCGGCAGCCAGTTCGGAGAACAGTCCGCGCCGCAAATCGGCCAGGAATTCAGCGGGTCGGTAAGCGCGCGGGCCGTCCAGAGACTCCTGTTCGACCAGGCGTGCAAACCGGCGGCTGTCCAGGAGGTTGTTGAGGACGAGCCGCTGCGCGTTGCGAATCCGGTCCAGCACGCCCTGGGGTTCGATGCGGCGCAGGATCTCGGGCCGCAGGAACAGGACCGGCGTGCGGAAGGCGTTCTCATTGAGAAATGTGACGGCCGCGACCTGGCGCTCGCGCTCCACCGGCGTGAACAGCACACCGGGCTGGCCCGCGTGCTTCTGCTGGGAATAAAAGCCTCCCACCAGGCCGACCACGTGATTCATCTCGCGCGCCCACTGGGCCAGCACCCGACCGTAAACCTCTTCCAGATCGTCATACGGTTTGCCCTTCTCCGGCACCGCGTCCAACAGCATGTCCATCACGCGCCGCAGATTCCGCAAGCCGAGCTCGGTGGCCCGGACGGGATCCGCGTCTCCCACCGCTTCCGTGTTTTCGCCGGGATCCGAGCCGGCCGCCTTCGCCGTGGAGAAACGCAGCCACGGAGTCTTCTCCTGGGCCGTCACGATCCACTCATCCAGGATCGGCTTTTCCTCGTCCGGAGTGCGGGCTTCCGGGATCGGCTTGTAACCCCACATAATTGAGAAGTAATCGTAGGGACCGATCTTGGGAATCAAATCCTCCGGATCAATCTTGTCCTCCGGCTGGGCAACATAGTTGAACCGCGAGTAATCCATGATGGTGGGCGTGTGACTCATCTTCTTGACCCACTCGCGGTCACGAATCTTTTCCAGCGGGTAAAGCGAGCTGGCCTTCATGTTATGTGGGAGTCCCAGAGTATGTCCGACCTCGTGAGCGACCACATACTCCAGTAACTTGCCCATCAAATCGTCCGGCAGGGGCAGCCGGTGCGCACGCGGATCGAGCGGCCCCACCTGCGTGAAGTACCAGTGCCGCACCAGATTGAGCACGTTGTGCCAGATCACGATATCGGCGTCGAGGATCTCTCCGGTGCGCGGGTCGTGGACGTTGGGACCCATGGCGTTTTCGATGGTGGAAGGCGCCCAGCGAATCACGCTGTAGCGGGCGTCTTCCGGAGCCCAGTCCGGATCCTGCTCGGGCGCAGGAGGATCCAGCGCCATGATGGCGTTGCGGAATCCGGCTTGTTCGAAGACCGGCTTCCACCATTCCACTCCGCGCTTGATGTAGGGAATCCATTTGGGCGGGGTGGCCGGATCCACATAGAATACGATGGGCTTCACGGGCTCGGAAACGGCGGCTTCAGGGTTTTTCTTCTCCAGCCGCCAGCGAACGATGTAAGTACGCCGCGGCGCGCGCTGCTCATCACGCGAGTAATCGTACTGGCGAATGTTGAAGTAACCCACGCGCTCGTCGTACAGCCGCGGGCGCATCGGCTTTTCGGGAAGCTTCACCATGCTGAAGTGCATGACAAGGGTGGCGCTGCCCGGTCGCATGGCGGTAGACATGGGCGAGGGCGGAGAGGGAGGCGTTGGCGGCGTGGGCGCGCCCGTCGTGGGCGTGGCCTCCACCGGCGAGGTATAGGTGTGGGAGGCCTCGACCTCGATGTTGAGCGGGAAGGCCCGGACGCGCTCCAGGAAACTGCGCGAAGCATCGAAGCCGCGGGCCCGCAGCATGGCGCGGGGCGTGAACTCGGCCACTTCGGTCGTGAACAGGCGCGTCACGTCAATCACCGGAGCGCCGCCCGGCCCCAGCGCCTCGATGGGAAAGGCCATGATGATCGTCTCGTTGCTGACCGCTCGTACAGCCCGCGCAATGGGGTGGGAATCATCCGCCACCACTTCGTAGGAAACGTTGCGCAGCAGCACGCGGTTGTCCTTCCGCTCCCAGCGCACGACGCGGTTGGCCACGCTCATGCCGCCGTAGCCCAAGCCCGGCGTGCGCGCCACTTTCGTCACCCAGAGAAACTCTTTGCCCAGCTCGGCCGGAGGAATCTCGTAGTAAAGCCGGCTCTTGATCCGATGGACCGTGAAGATCCCACGCTGGGTGACGGCGTCCTTGGTAATGACTTTCTCATAGGGGCGGATTTCCGGTTCCGCCACGCGCGTGGCAGGACGCTCCTGCGCAGGCGCGGCGGGCGCTTCCGGCGATGGTTCCTGCCCCAGCGCGATCACAGACACCAACAGCGGTAGCCACCAACGCATAGTTCGGAGTATAGCGGACGGGCCCCGCTCAGCGGTGACCGAAGTACATCAGCCAGCCCAGTCCGAACAGGGCCACGAGGAACCAGACAAAGCAGTAAATCCCGTAGTGGAGCCGGTCGCGGTCACTTGTCTTGGTGACCACGCCGAATACAATCGAGGTGAAAAACGCGAACAGGAGTGCGGCCTCGAAATGCGTGAGCGAGACTTTAGGCATCAGCTTTTTCTCCCCGCCGCGATCTCGTAGGCGTCCACGATGGCGAGGATGTTCAGCAGCCCCGCGGTAACCAAAAACTTGGCGCCGTAATCGTGCACATGTCCGGGCACTTCCGGTTGCGAGTAACCCAGCCACACCGTAAGCAGATAGAGCAAGCCGGCGCAAATGTTCCCCACGAAGCCGCCGTAGTTCATCAATGTGCTGAGCAGGTCCGGCCCGCGCAAGGGCTGAAACAGATAGCCGCGCATCATGAGGCCGAACAGGTACATCCCGGTGATGGCAAAGGCCAGCAGACCGGCGCGCCCATAACGCTTGAGGAAAAAATGGCCGCCACCCGGGATCAGCCAGCCCAGCGCCACCACCGGGACCCAGACGTTCACCGGCGGGGCTGGTTCCCTGGTTCTCTCGGAACTCATCGGGAGCAACGAAACTTCCAGTGTATCACGCACCCTGCACCGGACAGGCCGGCCGTGTCCGCAGTCCGGCTCCCTTCTCAGGCGCCCTGAATCTGCCGGATGAGGCGACGGACGTAGTCGAGGTTGCGCCGCATGTCGTCCTCGACCGAGCCGGACGGCGAGGAAGTCTCCAGATTGGCGAAACCCTCGAATCCGATTTCGGCAATGATGCGCAACACCGCCAGGAAATCAATCTTTCCTTCGCCCAGGTAGCCTTTGTCCTTGAGGTGGATCTGGCAGATGCGGTCGCGGCCTAGCCAGCGCATTTCCTCGTAAATGTCATAGCCCGCGTTCGTCGAATTGCCGACGTCGTAGTAGACGCGGACCGCACGGGAACGCGCGCGCTCCAGCATGCGGGCGTTGTCCCGCGCCGAACAGGTATTTTCCAGCGCCAGAATCACGCCCGCTTTTTCGGCCTCGGGCGCCAGCTCGCGCAGCACGTCGGCCACGTAGTCCATTTCCTGCTGGGTCTGGAGGGCGCCCTTGCCGAAAAACGGCAGAAGCATGACACGGGCCTGCAAGCGCTGCGTGATGGGGATGCCGGCGGCCACCCATTTCTGACCGAGCGGATCGCTCTTGAGGTAGTTCACGTGCAAAATATCGAGGCAGGTGCCGGCAATCGCGATTCCATGCGCGCGGGTTTCCGCCAGGTACCGCTCCTGCAAAGCGGCGTCATCCAGTGGCAGCCGGCCTTCGACCGGCTTGCGGCCCAAGCTGACCTCGACCCCCTCGAAACCGAGTTTGGCGGCGAGCGCCACAGCCTCAATCCGCCCGGCGAGGCGCAAATTCCAGTCCGTGACGCCGATTCGCAAGCCGGCTAGAGGCTTGGAGGCCGCCCGCGTGACGGCTCTTGTGGAAAGCGCTCCTGCCAGCGCGGCAAGCAGGCGCCTGCGCGAGATGGTCATGCTGTCCTCCTTTGCTTCCTCCTCCGTACGCGACCTTACGGCATTATAGGCCAGCCACCCCCGCTGTGCGTGCAAGCCGGGCGGTCAATCCTGTCCGGGGCTGCCCGCCGGCTCGATGATCGCCCTCATGGATCCCTTGGACTGGGGGAGGCGCCAGTCCGGCCCGTAGGCGTGGATCTGGTCGCGTGCGAACTCGGCTTCGGCCAGCTCGCAGGTGATGACGACCGTGCGCCCCGTGGTGTCCACTTCGACGGCGCGGGCAAATGCTTCGGCTTCCGAGAAAAGGAACAGCCGGGTCAGCATCTCGACCACGTAGTCGTAAGTGTGTTCGTCATCGTCCAGCAGGACGACGTTGTAGAGGGGCGCCAGGCGCTCGCGCTGGCGGGTTTCGGTGTCCGGCAAAACCTGGGTCCCCATAAGCCCTGTTGCCGATTGGACCTACGAATTCATCCTACAGCAAAGCAGTGGCCCCGCACCCGGCGGCAGGGGATTTTGCCGTAACCCAAGGCCTGCGCACACCGTATAATGGGAGAGGAAAGGGGGCGTAACGGATTCGACGGGATTGATCCTGTGGCCGGAAGGCGTGCCGGGTTCCGAGCTCCCGTAAAACGATCGGAAAACAAAAACTGCCAACGCGCAGTTTGCCTACGCTGCCTGATTGAGAGGCAGCCGTCCTCGCCAGCAGGCCTGCTGGCTGGCGTAAGGGCGTGATGAGTGCAGGCTAGGCGGCAGGCTTCGGTCCGGAGCCGAACGCCGAGAGCAATCGGACTAGGCCATCGCAAGGCTTGCCGGTTCCCACGCGATGGCCGAACTCACCGAACCGGCTACGCACGTAGGCTTCCGGCGGCAGGCTTTCTCGGACGCGGGTTCGACTCCCGCCGCCTCCACCAGCAGGGAGGTCCCCAACAGCAACACCACTCCTCGGTGAGCGACTCCGTTTCCGAGATTCAGCGGGTTGAGACCACCTGGCACGCGTCGAGATTCGCCCCTCCGCCGGGTAACCCTCGAGTTCCAGTACTTACCATCCCGTACCACAACCCTGCTCCGAAGGCCCATAACCTACCAGCACAAGCGGGCGTCCGGTGCCAACCCGTATAAATTTTCTTGTTCCCTTCGAGAAACCGAGTTATCATGAAAGAACCGGCCTGCGCCGGGGGAGACAATCATGCGGCGCGCCATCGCTCGCTTCTGGGCGGAAACCACCGCTCAAGATACCGTCGAGTTCACCTTGCTGCTCGCCTTTGTCGTGCTCAGCTCCGCCGCGCTGTACCTGCACAACGCCCAAGCCATCAGTGCCGTCTGGGGTGTAACCTCGAACAATCTGGAACTGGCCAAGTCGGCGGTGAGCTGACCCGCGCGCCTGCCAAGGGTTCGCGCGGATCAATAAACGTGGCGGATCTCGAAGGCCGCGGCAGCAAAGTAAGTTCGCGGTTGCGTCACCAGCCATCCTTCCAGGACATACTTGCCCTGCGGGAACGGCTTGCCGGAAGCATCCCCTAGCCTGATCAGCTCCGTATAATTACGCTCTCCCGTAAATGACTCAGTACCGAACACGAGAATGAACGCCTTCCCCTCGGACCATCGCCATACAACTTCGCCTTTCTCGTTACGGATCTGGAAATCGTAGCGCTGCCCGCTGGGCCATACGAGCTCCACCGGTACGCCTGTGGTGTTGCGCAAGGTCAGGCGCGCCGTCATGGTCGGCACGGCACGCTGCGGGTCAACCGGCGGCATCAGGTTGGCGTGGTAAACCGCGCTGTCGAGTGTGAGCGAGAAGCTCACTTCGGGCGCGGAAACCACGGTCACGCCGCCAGTCCGCGAGTAAATCAGGTCGTAACTGACCGTCGCCGGTCCACCCACATTCTGCTTCCGGTGGACCATGCCGATGTAGGGCAAGAAGAGTTCGCGCTCGATCCCGACCTGAAATACGCCGGGATATCGTATCTCGAGCGCATAATCCACTTCCCCGATCGGCCCCTTGTAAACCGCTTTGCGCGACGCAATCACGGCCCGCGAGAGACTGCCCGGCAACGCGGTCCGGTACTCCTCGCCCTCAGCCTTCTGAAAGGCGTACCAGAGTTCCTCCTGATTGCGCTCCGGGGAGTAAGCCCAGAGGTTCCCCTCCTCGTCCATGCGCAACCAGAAGTCGCCCTGGGGCAGGCCGTGCAACAACCAGTAAGTGCGGCCGCCGAATTCCGCGGTCCGGGTAATCTCCAGGCTGAGAATGCCGTCCGAGCGGGTTCCCGTGGCCCGGTACACCCACTGGTTGCCGACATGCAACGGGAAGTAATCCGGGTGCGCGGCCTGCATCCAGCAGGCCAGCGCCAGACTAACTATAGAAATTCTTCTCCCACGCATGTTTCTTCAGGATGGCGAGCACCTGCTCGTCCAGCGGCCCCTTGTCGGAAACCGCCAGGTTGGCTTCCACGTGCCGGACCTTGCGCATGCCCGGGATGACGGTCGAGACGGCGGGATGCGACAGGCAGAAACGCAGTGCGATCTCGGGCAGATCCCCCTCCACGCCGGCCAGATCGCGCCGCAGGGCCGCTACGCGCTCCTCCACCTGGCGCTTGCGGTCTCCACGGAAATAAAACGAGCGGAAGTCGCGCGGGTCGAACTGGCTCTGCGCGGTGATCTGCCCGGTCAAGGCGCCCTCATCGAAAGGAACACGAGCTATGACCCCGATGTTGCGCTGCTGGCAGAGTGGAAACAGCCGGCGCTCGGGACTCTGGTCGAAGATGTTGTAGATCACCTGAACCGTATCGATCAGCCCGGTCTCGATCAGCTCCAGCGCAGAATCCGGCTGATGATCATTGATCGAGACGCCGACGAAGCGCACTTTGCCCGAGCGCTTGAGATCCTCGAAGGCACGGCGCCAGTCCTCTTCATGAATCCACTCGGGATTCCACACATGTAACTGCTGAAGATCAACGTGATCCAGCCCCAGATTGCGCAGGCTCTGCTCGGTGCACTGGATGATGTAGTCGTAAGGGAAGACTTCGCGGATGCCGATGCCCGGTCGCGCCGGCCACAGCCGGTTCTTGGGCGGAACCTTGGTGGCCACGTAGACCGGCTGCGGCGCCTCGCGCACCACCTGGCCTACCAGCCTCTCGCTGTGACCGTCGCCGTAGGCCAGAGCCGTGTCAATGAAATTCAACCCCAATTCCAGCGCCCGGCGCAGCGCCGCCAGCGACTCGCGGTCATCGCCCCCGAGCCACTGAGCACCGCCGATTCCCCAGGCACCGTAACCAATCTCGCTGACTTTCAACCCTGTTCTTCCCAAAGTTCGGTAGCGCATAGTCCTGTTACCATACTGGCATGAGCCCGAGGGGTGGTGCGCCATGACGTTGGGCAAGACGCTGCGATTGCGGAGAATCTTCGCCCAAGGCCGCGCTCTGATCATGGACTGTCATCCGCTGCGGCACGATCCGCTGGGCTGGATCCGTCTGCTGGCGCGCAGCGGGGGCGATGCCGCCATCCTGAGCCCTGGTTTGCTCGACGCCGCCGCCGAAGAGCTGGGACCGCTGGCGGTGATCCTGCGCCTCGATGCCGGAGTGTGGCCGGCGCAGCCGCTGGTCAGCGTCCAGGCGGCACTCGAGATGGGCGTGGAGGCAGTTACCTTGCACGTTCGCCGCGCCGTGCGCGAGTCGCTCGAGCGATTCGGCAAGGTCAGCGAGGAGGCCCGGCGGCTGGGCATGCCTTTGATGGCCGAAGTCAGCGGCGAAGACTGGCGAGAGGCGGCCCAGCTCAGTGCGGACTACGGCGCCGACATGATCGTCAGTTCCTGGCAGCCCGAACTGGCGGCCTGGCAAAGCTGGATGAGAACCGCCGGCAAGCCCCTTCTGGTCGGATTGGAGTTCTCCACGCCCGCCGGCATCGTCGAGAGGACGTGGGAGGTCATGCAAGGACCGGCGCAAGGCGTTGTGCTCAGCCCGCCGGAAGGACCGCCCGCGGAAGCGGCCCGTGTTCTGGAAGCGCTGCACGGGATCATTCACCAGGACATCGGACTGGACGAAGCCCGGCAGCTCGCGGGACTGCCCGGACCGCCCGCCTCGTAGCAACGCGCACGCGCCGGGCCGCGTAGAATCAAGGTAGATGGCGCGGCGGATCCTTGCGGGGCTGCTCTGGCTGGCAGTGGCCTTCGGCGCCCAATTCCGGCTTTACCTCACCGACGGCAGCTACCACCTCGTCCGCGAATATCACGTGGAAGGCGACCGCGTCCGTTACTACAGCGTCGAACGCAGCGAGTGGGAAGAAATTCCGCTTCGACTGGTGGATCTCAAGCGCACCGAGGCCGAACGCGCCGAGCGGGAAGCTGCCCTCCGCAAGCAAGCCCAAGCCATGACGGAAGAGGAGCGCTACGAGCGCGAGCAACGCCGCCTCATCGAGCGCATCCCGCAACAGCCCGGCGTCTACTGGCTCAACGGCGAGCAGATCCAGCCCCTGCCGCAAGCCGAATCCAAAGTCGCCACCAGCAAAGGCCGCTCCGTTTTGAAGGTGCTGACGCCCGTACCGATTGTGGCCGGCAAAGCCAATGTAGAGCTGGACGGCGAGCAGGCCAAAACCGTGATCGCAACGGATCGCCCTGAATTCGTGATCCGCCTGAGCGCACTGGAACGGTTCGGGATCGTGCGCCTCTGGACGCAGAAGCGCACGCGCATCGTCCAGAAGTGGAACATCATCCCCCTGACCAACGAAATCATCGAGGAACAGCAGGACGTAGAAGTCTTCCGCCAGCAGCTCGACGATGATCTCTACAAGATCTGGCCCGTCGAGCCGCTCAAGCCGGGCGAATACGCGGTCATTCAGTACACCCAGGGCAAGGGCAACGTTCAGGTGTGGGATTTCAGTTGCCGGCCCTGAGCCGGCGCGTCGCTCACAGGGCCGCTTCCAGGATAGCGGTGAGTTCTTCCAGTGAGAGCGTCACGGGATTGCCTTTCATGCTCGAAGCCCGTGCCGCGTTCTGCACCAGAATGTCCATGTGCTCGCGGCGGACCCCGTAAGCACCCAGCGCCGGGATGCCGAGCCGCCGCACCAGTCCTTCAGCCCAATCCGCCCCATCTTCGGGTTTCGCATCCGGCTGCCCGGTGAGAATCCGCGCCACTTCGGCGTAACGCTCCAAGGCGCTGCTGTCCGCCGCGCGTTCCCGCAACGCACGAATATTGGCGCGCATGACGTGGGGCAGCAACGCGGCACAGACGGCGCCGTGGGGAGCGTCGAACATGCCGCCGATGGGCGCCGCAAAGCCGTGGACTGCGCCGAGTCCCGCGTTCGCCAGCGCCAGTCCGCCCAGCAAGCTGGCGAAGGCCATGTCGGTGCGCGCCTCGCGGTCTGAACCGTCGCGCCACGCCCGCTCCAGCGACCGCGCTGCGCGGCGCATGCCTTCCCGGCAGAACATGTCCGTCATGGCGTTGGCCCGCACGGATACGAACGGCTCGATCAGTTGCGTCAGCGCATCCAATCCGGTGCTCGCCGTCACCGCGGGCGGCAGGCCCAGGGTCAGCTCGGGATCCACCACCGCCAGGCGGGCCAGCATCAGCGGGCTGCGCAGGCTCGCCTTGACCTTGTGCTCGGGCGATGCCAGCACGGCGTTGCGCGTGACCTCTGCGCCCGTCCCCGCCGTGGTAGGCACGGCAATCCACGGGATCGAGGGCAACCGCAACGGTCGTCCCTGCCCGATCACCTCCAAGTAGTCCAGCGGATCGCCTCCATTGGCCAGCAGAGCCGCGATCGCTTTGCCCGCGTCTATCGCGCTGCCCCCGCCGATGGCCACCACCGTCTGGCATCCGGTCTCGCGTGCCATCGCGGCGCCCTGCCGGACCAGGTCCACCGTTGGCTCGCCGGCCACTTCGAGTCGCTCGCAGGCGACGCCTGCCGCACGAAGCTCCCCCTCGAGGCTTTCCATGAGAGATCGCGGGCAGCCCCAGACGACCAGCGCCCGCTGGCCGAACTCCCGCGCTGCGGCCCCTATCTGGCGCGCCGCGCCCCAGCCAAACACGATCCGCGCGGCAGTTGCGAACTCGAACTGCATCGCACGTCAGCCCTTACCAGCCTTCATCGGGCGGGAAGACATTGGTGAACTTGACGCTCACGCGCGGCTCCGCCATCATGTCCGCCACCGTGTCGCGCCAGCGCTGATAATGCGCCGTCTCTTTGTGCTGCGCGGGCGCCTCGGGCGTTCGATAAACCTCGACCAGGATGAAGCGCGTGGGGTCGTCGGTCTGCTGAAGCACATCGAAACGGGCTACGCCCGGCTCTTTGACGCTTTCCCGGGCGTTCTCGATGGTCGCCTGCCGGAAGCTCTCCACACACTCCGGTTTCACATGAACGTGGACGTGGACAATCAGCATCGGCCTTCTCCTTGCGCTATCTTAACCAACATCATGCTCAGACAGAAACGTTGGATTGTGGTTTCGATCGGCCTGGCGCTGGCGGCGCACGCGATCGCCCAGGCGCCTGCGCAATGGGAAAATCCGGTCCGAAAGCAACTCGCGGCGGGCAAGCCTGTCCTCGGCCTCACCATCACGACTCCGAGCCCGGACGTGGCCGCGCAGGCGGCCAATCTCGGCTTCGACTTTATCTGGATCGAGATGGAACATAGCGCCATTACGCTGGAGACCGCGCGCGCCATGATCCTGGCGACGCGTGGCACGCCTACCATCCCGTTCATTCGCGTGCCGGTCAATGAGCTGTGGACGGCCAAACGCGCTCTCGACATTGGCGCTCTGGGCGTGATCTTCCCCTTCACGTCCACGCCAGAGCTGGCGCGGCGGGCGGTGGAGGCGTGCAAGTATCCGCCTTCAGGACGACGAGGTTTCGGCCCGGGGCTGGCGGGGTTGCGGTGGCCTGTTCCCGGCGCCTACCAGGATTTCGCCGACCGCAACGTGATGGTCGTGATCATCATCGAGCAGAAGGAGGCCGTGGATCGCATCGAGGAAATCGCCGCGGTGCCCGGCATTGACGTGATCTTCATCGGGACCTCGGATCTGTCCTTCTCGCTCGGCCTGCGGGGCAAGCAGGACGATCCCGCGCACCGGGAAGCGGTGGCCCGCGTGGTCCGGGCGGCACAAAATCACAAGATCCCGGTGGGCCGTCCCGCGGGCAGCGCAGCCCAGATCCCGGACTTGGTCAAGCAGGGATTCCTGTTCTTCCAGGCCCCGTCCGAGCTGTCGTTCATGGCCGCCGGGGCACGCCCCTTGCTGGAGGCTTTGGGCAAGACGCCGGCCGCCCAGCGCGAACGACCACTTTACTGATCAGGTTGTCATTGGCGCGACCGACCGCCGCGCTACGGCCTCACCCTCAAGTGAACCCGCGACGGAACCCGGTCGAGCAACCGCGGGCCGAGGGACTACCCGAAGAGCTGAATAAGGAGAGCTGACGCTCCGTCTGCTCGCTTCCGCAGCGCGGGCACACGGCCTCCTCGTCGGCTTCCTCGACCCGCCTGAGCAGCTCGAACGTCTCGCCGCAGATCAGGCAACGGTATTCGTACAAGGGCATGCGAGTTCCCGCCTCATTAGCCCTTGATGCAGCCGGACGCCGACAGGTGACACGGCCCGCAACACGCCCGCCCTTTGTTGTACCATGGTGGTTCAGGACCGTAGGGCCGCGGGCATCCATAACCCTCCCGGGGTCGCAATCCGGCCCGCCGGACGGCCCAGCCCGAATTCTCCAGAGGATCAGTCACCATGTATGCCGTAATCGAGACCGGTGGCAAGCAGTATCGCGTTGCGCCGGGGCAGGTGATCGAGGTGGAACGGCTCCCGGGCGAAGTGGGGAGCGAAATCGAACTCAGCCGCGTGCTGGCCTTTTCGCCCGCGCCGGGAACCTTGATCACGGGCCCTGAACTCGAGGGCGTGCGCGTACGGGCCACCATCGCTGCCCATTTCCGGGGCGAGAAAATCAGGGTGTTCAAGTTCAAGCGCCGCAAGCAATACAAGCGCACCATCGGTCACCGCCAGGAGCTGACGCGCCTGAAGGTGACCGACATCGTCACCCCCCAACCCGCTACCGCTCAGGAGGCACAAAATGGCGCATAAGAAGGGAGGAGGCGTTTCACGCAACGGCCGCGACTCGCAGGGCCAGCGGCTCGGCTTCAAGGTCTTCGACGGCCAGATCGTGCCGGGCGGCTCCATTCTCGTGCGCCAGCGCGGCACCCGCGTCAAGCCGGGCGAAAATGTGGGCATCGGCAAAGACGACACTTTGTACGCCCGCATCACCGGGCGTGTGCAGTACCACGACCGGGGCCGCTTGGGCAAATACGTCAGCGTGATCCCTGTTTCCTGAACTGCTGAGCCGATCCGGCGCGCTCTGCCGCCCGGCCCGGCACGTGCGCAGCCGTGTTCATTGACGAAGCCATTATCCAGGTCAAAGCCGGTGACGGCGGCAACGGCTGCTGTGCCTTCCGGCGCGAAAAGTACGTGCCGCGCGGCGGCCCCAGCGGAGGCGATGGCGGGCGGGGCGGCGACGTCATCCTGGTCGCCAGCCAGCACGAAAACACTCTCCTGCGATATCGTTTCAACCCGGAGCATCGCGCGGGCCGCGGGCGTCACGGCGAGGGATCCAATCGCACCGGCCGCGACGGAGAATCCATCGAGCTTCCGGTCCCGGTAGGAACTCAAGTCTACGACGCAGACACGGGCGAGCTGATCTGCGACCTCACCGAACACGGCCAGCGTTTCGTCGTGGCGCGGGGCGGGCGCGGCGGACGTGGCAATGCGCGCTTCGCCACCCCTACCAACCAGGCGCCCACTTACTGCGAAAAAGGCCAACCGGGAGAGTTCCGTCGCCTCCGCCTCGTGCTCAAGCTGCTGGCCGATGTGGGGCTGGTAGGCTTCCCTAACGCGGGCAAGTCCACGCTGATTTCGCGCATCTCGGCGGCCCGCCCCAAGATCGCAGACTATCCCTTCACCACGCTGGAGCCTCACCTCGGTGTCGTCCGTCTGGACGATGGTCGCAGCTTCGTGGTGGCCGACATCCCGGGCTTGATCGAAGGAGCGCACCGCGGCGCCGGCCTGGGAACGCGCTTCCTGCGCCACATCGAACGCACGCGCCTCCTGGCTCACCTGGTGGACGTTTCCGAATCCAGTGGGCGCGATCCCGCTCACGACTTCGAGGTCGTGATGCGCGAGCTAGCGGAATTCAGCGAGGAACTCGTGCGCAAGCCGATGATCGTGGTGGCCACCAAGATGGACGTTGCCCAGGATCCCGCCCGCGTGGAAGCTTTGCGATGCGCGGCCGCGGCGCGCGGGTTGCCTTTGTATTGCATCTCCAGTGTCACCGGGCAGGGACTGGAGGAATTCAAACGCGCGGTGGCGGATCGCCTGGATGCTCTGCGGGCCTCGGCTACGCCGACCTCAGCGCGGGACCAGTAGCGCGGGAGAAAACCAGCGACGCTGGGCGAAATAGTTCTGTTCGAACAGGCGCCGGTACATGGCGCCGGCGATCTCGGCCGCCGTCGGCCCGCTCACCCCGTGGCCCCCGGTCATGAGCACCACCACCACCAACCGGCTGGCGCCGAAGTCGCTGAACGAACCGAACCAGCCTAAATGCGTCGTACCATCGGTGCAGGTGCCCGTCTTGCCGCAAATGGGAGCATCCGGGCCGTAAAAGGCGCGCCGCGCGGTCCCGTACTCCACCGCGCCGATCAACCCGGGCTTGAGCGCGGGAATCCAGCGGGCGATATCAAGCTGCCGTTTCACCCGCGGTACGAACTCCTCGATCTCCCGCTGGGACCGCGGCCACTGCAAGTAGTACAACGTGCCCCCGTTGGCCAGCGCCGCAAGAAACGCCGCCAACTGTAAAGGCGTCTGCGCGATGCCCTCGCCGAAGCTGGCCATCATCCACATACCGCCATTCTTCGGCGGAGCCTCGGCAAAGCGCCCGGGACTCTCGCCCTCCAGATCCAGGCCTGCGCGCTCACCCAGACCGAACAGGCGCGCGTAGTAGGCGAAGCGGTCGTAACCCAGCTTGACCCCGAGGATCCCGAAATAGGGATTGTTGGAAAGCGCCAGGGCCTCGGTGAGGGTCATGCGGACGCGACCGGAAATCCGCACCACCGTATCCTTGGCAATGATCCCCTCGCTCAAGGCGGCCAGCGCCACGTAAAGCTTCACAGTCGAGCAGGGCTGGAAGCTCCCGGTCAGCGCCAGCTTCTGGTTCACCATGGTCAGGATGCGGCCCGTGTAGGGATCCACCGCCACGATCGTGCCGTTGTAAGGACCAAGAGCCTCGACCGCGGCACGCCGTACCACCAGGTCCTCGCCATCCACCACGTCTCCCTCGGTCGAGGGCGCGAAGGTGGGTACGGTCCAGGGGCCGGAGACCCGCCGCACGGGCCGGCGTATCCGCGCGGCCTGGCTCGTAGTGACCTGCCTGGTGGAGGATTGCGCGTTCACGCTGCGTCGCGTGCTGGAAGGAGCCGCCCTGGACGCCACGGTTGGCTTGCTGCTGGCGGAGGTGCTTCGCGAGCCGCCACTCTTAACCGCGGTCGTCCCCTTCGTGCTGGCGCGGGCGCTTTTCGTGCGGGTCGTCCCACGAGCGTTCGCACTCTGGCCTGTGCGCGCCGTGGCGCTTTTCTCAAGCGAAGTCCGCGTCGTATACCCGGTGGCAGGGACCGCGGCAAACCACGGCAATAAGCTGCAAAGCAACAACAGAACTGTTACTCGCACCGTCCTCATCCGCAGTTTGGACCAAGCAACTCAGCCCGGCCAGCATCAACATTCTCTACTTCCATTGTCCTTACATCGGGCGCAGGCCGTCAACATTTTAGTAGAAGTTCCGATCGGTTGGGGAAGGCGTTCATCAAATCGAGGGATCTCAACGGAGCAGTGGCCGCCCTTGCCGGGCTGCACAGGTGGTATTCTCTTCATCGTGCCGCGCCGCTCGTTTCTCATCGTTTGCCTGATTGTTGCGGGTGTCGCGAGTGCCCAGCAGAGCAAAACGGAACCCACCTGGCTCCGCCGGCATCTTCCGGAACTGCAACCCAAGCCGTCAGAATTCACTACCCCAACTTGCCGGTACAAGCCGGTTTTTGGCGCGGGCGACCCCGACGCCCGGGTCTGCCGCTCGGTCGCACGTTTCGGCGAGCTCATCGTCGAACCCGGGGGCACGTCGGCCCGAGTGAGCTTCCCGCAGCAGGAGCACGTCTGGGTCCTGCTCGAAGGCCGCGGCATCCTCCATCACGACGGGCAGCAGCAACCTGTGCGCAGCGGCGACTACTTTTACCTGGCCCCAGGCGTGGCCCATCAGCTTGCCTGCTCAGGCGAAAAGCCGTGTCGGGCCATTGTCGCCGGCTTCCGGATTCCTGCCAGTCAGCCCATCGAGCGACCCGAAAAACTGCCTATCGCCAACTGGGATGAAGTACCCAAGCAGGTGGTTGGAGGCCATCCGCCTTCCACTCTTTACCAACTGCTGATGGGCGATCGTCGCAGTACACGGGATCGGATCGCCGCCGCCATCACGCTGACCAGTCTCTTCACCATGGAGTTCGACCCCGGCGGCACGAACATCCCGCATCACCATGAACGGGAAGAAGAAATCTACTTGCTGCTGGAGGGCCACGGCGAGATCGTGGCAGGGGGCGGCATGGACGGGATCGAAGGAAGGCATCCGTCGCGGGCCGGCGATGCCTGGTTCTTCCGCCTGAATTGCACGGTCGGCTTCTACGCGGGCAATCGTCTCGGGGAGCCGAAATCGCGCATTCTCGCCTTTCGTTCGCTGCATCCGGTGGCGCAACGCTGAGGCCGCTCCAGGGCCGGCCGGCCCCGGAGGGAATGTGGGGGCACAAAGCTGCATCTGGTGGTGCAACGCTGAACCCGCATCGGAACCAAAGCCAGGCGCAGCCAGTGCCGGGGAAATCCCCTCGCGCGCGCTTGTGGAACGCACTGCGCCTTCGCTACAGTAGTGCGATTGATGCGGCCGGGGCTGCGGTTGTCTGCAGGCCCCGGGGGGAGGTACGTCGGTCGTGGATGGATTGCTGTTTTTGATTTTCGCCGCCATCGCCGCAGTCTGCGGCCTGAACGTCGTGCTGCAACGCCAGCCTATCGCCAGCGCCCTCTCGCTGATCGGCGTGATGGGATCGCTGGCCATGCTGTACCTGCTGCTGGGCGCCCAGTTCATCGCCGCCGTGCAAGTGATCGTTTATGCGGGAGCGGTGATGGTCCTGTTCGTGATGGTCATCATGCTGCTCAACGCCGGCGCCGAACGACCTACCGGCGCTTCCCTGATGGCGTCCACTCTGGGCGTCCCCCTGCTGGCGGGCCTGCTCGTGGCGCTGGCGTACGTGTTGTTCGCGAACTTTCCGGACCCCAGGCCGGTGCGCTTCGGCGAGTTCCGGCTGGGCGGCGCGGCGCAGGTGGGCTATGCCCTGTTCACCCGCTACCTGCTGCCCTTTGAGTTGACCTCGGTGCTGGTGCTCATCGCCATTGCCGGCGCCGTGGTGCTGGCCTGGAGGGAGGTGCGCAAATGAGCCCCGCCGGGGTCCCGCTGTCCTGGTACCTTGTGCTGGCCGCCTTCCTGTTCACGCTGGGCGCCGCCGGCTTCGTCTTCCGCCGCAACATCATCACGATGTTCATGTGCATCGAGCTGATGCTCAATGCGGTGAATCTGACGTTCGTAGCCCTGGCTTACCACACTCACCAGGTAGACGGGCTGGTGCTCGCCTTCTTCGTGATGGTAGTGGCAGCGGCCGAAGCGGCCGTAGGGCTGGCGATCATCCTCACCGTCTTTCGCAACCGCGCCTCGCTTCAGATTGACGAGGTGCAGTCTCTGAGGGACTGAGGCCCATGTTGCTCTGGCTGATCCCCGCTTTCCCCCTGCTCGGCTTCCTGCTCAATGGCCTCATCGGACGCCGCGCCCCCAAGAGCTTCGTGAACGCCGTGGCCATCGGCGCTGTGGCGGCGAGTTTCCTCTGGACCCTGAAGACGCTGGCCGCCCTGTGGCCGCTGGACGCTCCTTGCCTCGAGACGTACTTCACCTGGATCCAGGCGGGCGACGTCCGCATCGGCTTCGACCTGGCGGTGGACCGCCTGAGCGCCGTGATGCTGCTGGTCGTCACCGGCGTCGGCCTGCTCATCCACATTTATTCGATCGGTTACATGGCGCACGAGGGCGGTTACTACCGCTTCTTCGCCTATCTGAACCTGTTCATGTTCTTCATGCTCACGCTGGTGATGGCGGCTAACTTCCTGTTGCTGTTCGTCGGCTGGGAAGGCGTGGGCTTGTGCAGTTACCTGCTGATCGGTTTCTGGTTCCTGCGTTCGAGCGCCACGAACGCGGCTAACAAGGCTTTCATCGTAAATCGAATCGGCGATTTTGGCTTTTCTCTGGGCGTTTATCTCATTTACATCCACTTCCGCTCGCTGGATTTCGCTCCCGTGCTCGCCACTGTGAGCGAGCGCCCGGTCGAATCCGGCGTTGGGCCTTTGACTCTGATCGGCCTGCTTCTTCTGGTGGGCGCCACGGGCAAGTCCGCGCAGATCCCGCTTTACGTGTGGTTACCGGACGCCATGGAAGGCCCGACGCCTGTGTCGGCTCTCATTCACGCCGCCACCATGGTCACGGCCGGAGTGTACATGGTTGCCCGGTGCTCAGCCATCTACCTGCACGCGCCGCTCGCGCTGGAAACCGTTGCCGTGATCGGACTGGCGACCGCCCTTTTCGCCGCTACCATTGGAGTAACCCAGTTCGACATCAAAAAGGTATTCGCTTACTCCACGATTTCCCAGCTCGGCTATATGTTCCTGGGCGCAGGGGTGGGGGCCTTCGGCGCAGGCATTTATCATCTGTGGACGCACGCTTTCTTCAAGGCGCTCCTGTTTCTGGGCGCCGGCAGCGTGATCCACGCTTTGGGCGAACAGGACCTGCGCAAGATGGGAGGCTTGCGCCACAAGACGCCGATCACCTTCTGGACGCTGGTGGCCGCCGCGGTTTCCATTTCCGGCGTACCTTTCACCGCCGGCTTCTTCAGCAAGGACGAGATCCTGCTGGCCGCCTATCATCACGCGCCGTGGATGTACTGGGTGGGCACCATCACGGCGGGCCTGACAGCGTTCTACGTCTTCCGTGCGATCTTCCTGGCCTTCCTGGGCGAGCCGCGCGGCTGGCAGCACGCGCACGAATCGCCACCGGTGATGACCGTGCCTCTGATCCTGCTGGCTATTTTGTCGCTGGTGGGCGGCCTGGCGCCGGTATCTCGCTTCCTGGCTCCGATGTTCCCGCCGCACGAGGCCGGGCACGAAATGCACCTGGTCGTCATTTCGGTCGGCGCAGGGCTGGCGGGAATCGCGCTGGCATGGCTCTTTTATGTCGCGCGGCCTGGCCTGGCCGAGCGCACGGCTGCGAGGCTCGGCGCCCTGTACCAGCTCGTTTACAACAAGTACTTCGTGGACGAGATCTATCAGGCCGCGGTGGTGCAGCCGGTGATCCGCGGCGCGCGCAGCTTGCTCTGGCAAAAGGTGGATGTGGGCCTGATTGACGGCGCGGTGAACGGCCTGGGGGCTCGCGCCTGCGCCGCCGGCGATGTTCTGCGCCGGATCCAGTCAGGCAACCTTCGCAGCTACGCCGCCTGGGTGTTGCTGGGGTCGTTCCTGCTCTTGCTGGCGGCTGGTCTGGCGGGAGGCGCCCGATGAACTTGCTGGATGCAGTCCTGTTTCTCCCTCTGGCCGGTTTCTTGATCGTGCTCTTGCTGCCGCGGGAACGCGAAGAAGCGCTGCGGCGCCTGGCGCTGGGATTCGCCGCCGCGACCTTCCTCCTTTCGCTCGGACTGGCAACGGGTTACCGGGCGGGTGGCCAGTTTGCCTTCGTGACCGACTTGCCGTGGATCCGCTCGCCCCAGATCCGTTATCACGTGGGCCTGGACGGCCTCAGCCTCTGGCTCGTGCTGCTCACCACGCTGCTGACGCCCATCGGCATCCTCGTTTCCTGGCGATACATCAGCAAACGCGTCAAGGAATTCTACGCCCTGTTCCTGTTGCTCGAATTTGGCTTGATCGGCGTGTTCGTGGCGCTCGACCTCATCCTCTTCTATGTGTTCTGGGAAGTCTCGCTGGTCCCCATGTACTTCTTGATTGGGGTCTGGGGCCACGAGCGCAGAATTTACGCGGCCGTCAAGTTCTTCCTCTTCACCATGGCCGGCTCGGTGCTCATGCTGGCCGCCATCATTTACCTCTACACGTACGCGGGCACGTTCGACTACGTGGAGCTGCTGCGCTTGCAGGCGGCCGGCAACCTCGCCTTTCGCCGTACCGAGGGCCTGCTGCTTTTCCTCGGCTTCTTCCTGGCTTTCGCCATCAAGGTGCCGCTGTTCCCGCTTCATACCTGGCTGCCGGATGCTCACGTCGAAGCGCCCACCGCCGGCTCCGTCATGCTGGCCTCTGTAATGCTCAAGATGGGTTGCTACGGGCTGCTGCGGTTTTGCCTGCCGCTGTTCCCGCAGGCGTCGCGGGACTGCGCGCCCTGGATCGTGGCCCTGGCCATCGCGGGAATCATCTACGGCGCATTGGTCGCCCTCGTGCAGCCCAACATGAAGAAACTGGTGGCTTATACCTCGGTAAGTCACCTGGGCTTTGTCGTACTCGGCATCTTCACGTTCAGCCCGCTGGGTGCTGACGGAGCGGTCTACCAGATGATCAACCACGGTATTTCGACCGGCGCGCTGTTCATCCTGGTGGGCTACCTCTATGAGCGCAAACACTCGCTGGAAATCGCGGATTACGGAGGGGTAGCCACGCCGGCGCCGAACCTCGCCACGGTTTTCATGATTACGGCCCTGGCGAGCGCAGGGCTGCCCACGCTGAATAACTTCGTGGGCGAGTATCTCGTCTTGCAAGGCGCTGCCCAGGTGAACTTCCGCTGGGCTGTGCTGGCCGCTACCGGCGTGATTCTGGCTGCGGCTTACATGCTGTGGCTTTACCAGCGCGTGTTTTTCGGCCCGGCCCCGGACGCCGTCCGCGCGCACGTTTATGACCTCACCCGCCGGGAATGGACCGCCATGCTGCCGCTGGTGGCTCTCATGGTCTGGCTGGGAGTCGGCAGCGAGACCTTCTTGCCGGCGATCCGGCAGACCAACGCCTGGATTCTGGAGCGAAGTCGCGCCACCACCGAGATCCGGGTCGAACTGCGGGTGCCTCTCCAGGAGGTCCGGCCGTGACGTCGTTCATTCCATCGGGCGTCGAGTTGCTTCGGCTGCTCCCGGAGATCCTTCTGGTGTTGGCCGGCACCGTCGTGCTCGTTCTGGAAGGCGTCACGGGGGCGCGTCGTGGACGCGAGCTGGGCTACCTCACTCTGGCCACGCTGCTGGCTGCCCTGGCGGCTGCCATCGCCGCCTATCGCCAACCTGGCCCCGCCTTCAGCGGCCTGATCGCTTCCGATGGCTTTGCCGCCTTCTTCCGCGTGGTGGTCATCGCAGCCGCGATCCTGGTCACGCTGTTCTCCGGACCTTACCTGCGCCGCGAGGGAGCCGAACGGGGTGAGTATTACGCGCTACTGCTGTATTCGGCGGCCGGCCAGTGCCTGATGGCTTCCGCGGCCGAGCTGATCGTGCTCTTCATTGCCCTCGAAATCTCTTCGATCGCGAGCTACGTTCTGGCCGGCTACCTGCGCGCCGACCGCCGAGCCAACGAGGCCGCGGTGAAGTATTTCCTTCTCGGATCCTTTGCCAGCGCCTTCCTGCTCTACGGGATCGCGTTGCTTTATGGCGCCGCGGGCAGCACCTGGCTGGCGGAAATTCGCGCCGTGCTGCGCACGCCGGCAGCCGCTTCGGACTCCCTGGTCGGCACGGCCGCTGCACTCATCTTTGTCGGCTTTGCTTTCAAAGTCTCGGCCGCCCCCTTCCAGATCTGGGCGCCGGACGTTTACCAGGGTGCGCCGGCCCCGGTGGCCGCCTTCCTGTCGGCCGGCCCCAAGGCTGCCGCTTTCGCCGGGCTGTTGCGGGTCTTCATGAGCGGCCTGGAACCCGTGACCGCGAACTGGGAAGGCATCGTCTGGGTTTCCGCCCTGGCCACGATGGTTATCGGGAACTTCGCGGCGCTGTTGCAATCCAACATCAAACGCCTGCTGGCTTACTCATCCATCGCGCACGCCGGCTACGTCATGGTGGCAGTAGCCGCGCACTCTTCGGTGGGCACGGCGGCCGCCATGTTCTATCTGGCCGCCTACGTCTTCATGAATGTGGGCGCGTTTGCCGTAGTGAGTTACTTTGCTCGTCAGGGGGAACGGTACGTCCAGGTGGAAGACCTCACGGGACTGGCGTGGCGACAGCCGACCGTAGCTGCCCTGCTCTCCGTTTTCCTTCTCTCTCTGATCGGGGTGCCGCTGACGGGCGGCTTTTTCGGCAAGTTCTACGTCTTCAAGGCTGCGCTGGAAGCGGGTCTGGTATGGCTCACAGTACTCGGCTTGCTCAACAGCGCCGTGGCGGCCTATTACTACCTGCGCATTCTCGTGGTCATGTACATGCGCGAACCGGCCGAGGCCACGGCCGAGCTCAGGGCGCCCACGGGTCCGGTCAAGGCAGCTCTCTGGGCCTCCGCGTTCGGCACCCTGTTTTTGGGGATCTTCCCCTCCGCCGTGCTGGAGTTCGCCACCAACGCGGCCGCGCTCAAGCCCTGATGTCGTAAGGCGCTCAGGCCCTGGCTGCCGCGCCGCCCTCGCACACCTCCTGATAGAACTGCTCGTACTGCGGGATGATGCGCGTGGTCGAAAAGCGCGTTTCCGCCGTCAGCCGCGCTGCCGTGGAGACCCGCGTGTAGAGCGCCTCATCGCTCAGCAGCTCGACCACTCGCGCCGCCTGCGCTTCCACGTCGCCCACGGCTTCGAGGAACCCGTCCACTCCGTGAGTGACCAGCTCGGGCAGCCCGCCCACGTTGGTGGCTACGGGCGGCACGCCGCAGGCCATCGCCTCCAGAGCCACCAGACCAAACGACTCCAGTTGGCTGGGCAGCAAGAGGACGTGGGCGAGCGGCAGCAGCCGGTGCACCCGCGCCTGCTTGCCCAGAAAAGTGACGTGCCGTTCGAGGGCGAGCTCGCTCACCAGGCTCTGGGCCGCCGAGTACTCGGGCCCGTCTCCTACCATGACCAGGTGCGCGGCCACGTGCCGGCGCACCAGGTGCAGAATGCGGATGCAATCCGTAACCCTTTTGATGGGACGGAAGTTGGAAACGTGCATCAGCACCTTTTCCCCGGGCGGCGCCAGCAAGCTTTGCGCCCGGCGTTCCGGATCGGGCTGGTAGAGCTCACAATTGACGAAGTTGTTGATCACGCGGATCGGGTTGCGCACCTGGAAGACCTCGAGCGTGCGCTGTTTCAGATATTCGCTGATCGAAGTTACCCCGTCGGAGTGTTCGATAGCGAACTTGGTGATCCGGTAATAGGAGCGATCCGCGCCCACCAGCGTAATATCCGTCCCGTGCAGAGTAGTGATGAAGGGCAACCTCCGAGGCTCCAGCATTTGCTGCGCCAGCAAGGCGGAAATCGAATGCGGGATGGCATAGTGCACGTGGAGCAGGTCCAGCCCTTCGTGCTCGGCCACCTCCGCCATGCGCGCCGCCAGAGCGAGGCTGTAGGGCGGGTATTGGAACAGCGGGTACGTGGAAACCTCCACCTCGTGATAATGAATCCGCGGCGTTTCCGGATCGAGGCGTATCGGATTTGCGTAGCAAATGAAGTGCACTTCGTGGCCCCGGTTGGCCAGCTCCAGACCCAGCTCCGTGGCTACGATGCCGCTTCCCCCGTAAGTCGGATAGCAGGTAATGCCGATCCGCACGCTCTCAGGCTACCAAAAGACCGCGGCCCGGACGGCGGCGTGCTAGAGTCATAAACGAAGCCGTGGCCCGCGAGCGGAAAGCGAGGCTGCTCGAAGGCGAGGCGCTGCTGGAATACGCACTGAAGGCCCTCGCCGCACGCGCTCACTCCATCGGTGAGCTTCGCCAGAAACTGCTGCGCCGCGCCGCGTCCGAGGAGGAAGCCGAACGCGTGCTGCGCCGTCTCCGCGAACTGGGCTATCTGGACGACCGTCGTTTCGCCGAACACTACGCCGCGGCCCGCCTGGAAAACGAAGGCCTGGGCCGGATCCGCGTCGTGCACGAGCTGCGCCGCCGGCGCGTCGCTCCCACGGTGGCCGAACATGCCGTGGCCAAAGCCTACGAGGGCACGGACGAGATCCGGTTGGTCGAGGATTACCTCCGCCGCAAATTCCGCAAGACGCCGCTCGAGCAGTTGCTGGCCGAACCCAAAGGTGTGGCCTCCGTCTACCGCCGCCTGCGCTCGGCCGGGTTCACCGCCTCCAGCGTCCTCGCCGTTCTGCGCCGGCTTGCCCGTGATCCCGAACTGCTCGATCCTCTGGAAGGTGCCGAGGAATCCTGAAGCCTTGCCTCAGGAAGCCAGTGCTGCCTGGAGCATCGCTCGGGCGTAAGCCACGTTGTAGGCGATACCCGTGTAGCCTCCGCCGCCGGGATAGCCGCGAATCGGTCCACGTTCGCGGTCGTAGTCCAGCGCGCGAGGATGCTCCGGGTAAATCGTGCCCGTGTAGCCGCCGCGCACCAGCTCTTTCATCACCGCGAACATGTCTACCTGACCTTCGTCCGGGAAGACCTCGGCGTACTTCTCGTAGGGTTTGACCACCCGAACATTCCGGAAGTGAACGTGATTGATCCGCTTGCGGGAAAGGAAGTACCGGCAGACCTCCACCGGATCCTCACCCAGCTCACGCGTCACGCCGCAATCGTAGGTAATGCCGTTGGCCGGGCTAGGTACGATCTCGATCAGGCGCTTCCAGCCCGCCAGCGTCGCCATGATCTGCGCCGAACCGCGGCTAACCGGCACTGGCGGATCGTTGGGATGAAGAGCCAGCCGGACGCCGGCTTTCTCCGCCTCGGGCACGATCGCCTTGAGGAAATACGTCAGGTTCTTCCACAGCTCCTCGGCGCTGTAAGACCCCACCTCGGGCAAGGGCGGCAGGTTTCTCATCCGGTCATAATCGAAAGCCGTATACCCGGCGCCTGCACGCCCGGTCTCCTCATAGTAGCCCTCCATCGCCCGGTGAGCGTAGAAGTTGTACTCGATGACCGGCAGTCCGACCTTGCCGGCGGCGCGGATGGACTGGATGACCTTCTCGATTTCTTCGTCCCGGCCCGGGCGCCCGTAGATCACGTTCGGGAACCCCGAGATCATCAGGTTGTACACGGTCAAGCCCTGCGCCTTGTACCTCTCGATGAGGGCGCGCAGCTCGTCTTCCTGCCAGGGAATCTTCGGGCCGCCTCCCAGAACGTAGTTCACGCCGAGCTGCTTGATCCGGCGCATGCCGATCTCGGGCTGTTTGGGGTCACCCCCGCCGTCCCACATGCCCAGGCACAACTTTGGCGTGTCCGGCCCTTCCACGATAGGCCACGGCCTGCGAACGGGCGCGGCTACAGCCGGCGCTACCGCCGCGGCGGCGGCCGTCTGAATCATTCCTCTGCGGGTAAGCCTCATAGAATCCTCCCAGGCCACAATCATGGGACAGTGTACACCGCCCCGGTCCCTCGGGCGCCGGGGCCGCGATTGTGCCCGCCGTGACCCTGTCCCTATAATCAAGGTGGGAATGTTATGAGGCGGCGCCTGGTTTGGTTGGCCTTGCTCGGTGCGGCGTTGCTGGCCGCCCAGCAGCCGCGATCCCGTTCCGGCCCGGCTCAAGCCGGCTCGCAACCCGTCCAGGTGGACGACGAAAAGACCCGCATCATCCTCGACGTCACCCGCGTTAACATCCTGTTCACCGTCACGGATCGCAAGGGCCGGTTCATCACCAACCTCACCAAAGATGATTTCGAGGTTTACGAGGACAAGCGGCCTCAGAAGATCCTGGAGTTCACCGCCGAGTCCGACCTGCCCCTGCGCATTGCGCTGCTCCTCGATACCAGCAACAGCGTCCGGCCACGCTTCCGCTTCATCCAGGAGGCTGCGATTGAATTCTTGAACAGCGTGATGCGCCCGCGTTACGACAAGGCGCTGGTCATCAGCTTTGACACCAACGTCGAGCTGGTGGCGGACCTCACCGATGACCGGGACCGGCTGGCTTCCGCGATTCGCGAGCTCCGCCCCGGCGGCGGCACCTCCATGTACGACGCCATCTATTTTGCCTGCCGCGACAAGCTGGCCCAGGAGCAGCCCCGCCACAAGTTCCGCCGGGCGCTGGTCGTGCTCAGCGACGGGGAAGACAACCAGAGTCGCGTTACCCGCGAGCAGGCCTTGGAGATGGCCCAGAAGGCCGACGTAGTGATCTACACGATCTCCACCAACGTCAGCCGGCTGGATACGGACGGGGACAAGGTGCTGCGCCATCTGGCTTCGGAAACGGGCGGCCTGGCCCTGTTCCCCTTCAAGATCGAGGATCTGGCGCAGTCTTTCGAGAACATTGCCAACGAGCTGCGCCACCAGTACAACATCTTCTACCGGCCCGAGCCGCTCCGCACCGACGGGCGTTATCAGACCGTAGACGTGCGGGTCAAAGGCCGGCGCGATCTGATCGTGCGCGCCCGCAAGGGCTATTACGCCCCGCGGCTCTAGCCCGCCGCGCATTCCCGCTGCCGGTATAATTTTGTTGTCACCCGGCTCGCTGACGAGCGGAAAGGATTTCTCATGGACGAGAAGGATCGCGCCCGCGCGCTCAACCTGACCCTCAGCCAAATCGAGAAACAGTTCGGCAAAGGGTCCATCGTACGCCTGGGTTCCCGGGAGGCCGTCGTGCCCGTCTCGGTGATCCCCTCCGGCTCGATTTCTCTCGACGCCGCCCTGGGTATCGGCGGCTTTCCCCGCGGCCGCATCAGCGAAATCTTCGGCCCCGAAGCCTCCGGCAAGACCACCATCGCGCTGCACGTGGTGGCGAACGCCCAGAAGGCGGGCGGTATGGCTGCCTTCATTGACGTCGAGCACGCGCTGGACCCCATCTACGCGCGGCAGCTCGGCGTGGACGTGGACAATCTTTTGGTCTCCCAACCCGACTACGCCGAGCAGGCGCTGGAGATCACCAGCGCCCTGATCAACTCCGGCTCCATTGACGTGCTGGTCATTGACTCGGTCGCTGCGCTGGTTCCCAAGGCGGAGTTGGACGGCGAAATGGGCGAAGCCTACGTAGGCGTCCAGGCTCGGCTCATGTCGCAGGCGCTGCGCAAGCTCACCGGCATCGTATCCAAATCCAACACCTGCCTGATCTTCATCAACCAGATTCGCGAAAAGATCGGCGTGATGTTCGGCAATCCGGAAACCACCACCGGCGGCCGCGCCCTGAAGTTCTACGCCAGCATCCGCGTGGACATCCGTCGCGTCGCCGCCATCAAAGAGGGCGAGACTGTGGTGGGCAGCCGGACCAAGGTCAAGGTGGTCAAGAACAAGCTCGCCGCTCCCTTCCGGGAAGCCGAATTCGACATCCTCTACGGCCAGGGAATCTCGCGCGAGGGAGACCTGCTCGATCTCGGCGTGGCGCACAACCTGGTGGAGAAGAGCGGTTCCTGGTACAGCTTCCAGGGCGAGCGCATCGGCCAGGGGCGGGAGAATGCCCGCCAGTTCCTGCGCGACAACCCTGAAATCGCGGACCGCCTGGAGGCGGAGCTGCGCCGTGTCCTCGGCCTGACCCGTCCCACGCCGGAAGCCGAGAGCGCTACCGAGGCCGCTGCGAAAGCCGCTCCCGCCGCCGCGACTCGCGCCCGCTGAGGCGCCGGAAGCTCGCCAGATAGTTCCCGCAGCGCCCAGGTTAGCACGAAAAGCCCGAAAAAATGGGCATTCCGTGCATTTTTCTCTTTACTTCCGCGCAAACTTTCCTTATCATTGAAGCGATTCGATGTGATGGTCCGTCGCGCCAGCCATGCGCGGCCGGGCCGGTTCAATTGGGAGAATCGCAAAGGAGGTATATGGCTGAAGCCAAGAGGATGACGCAAACGCAACTGGTCCGGGAAATCGCCACCACGTGCGAGGTCCCTAACAAGACAGCCAAGCAATTTCTGGAAACGCTGGCTGCGATCGCCGTCCGCGAAACCAAGAAGACCGGCGTCTTCGTGCTGCCGGGTATCGGCAAGCTGGTCCGCGCCGAGCGCAAGGCCCGCATCGGGCGCAACCCCGCGACCGGCGAGACCATCAAGATCCCGGCCAAGAAGGTGGTCAAGTTCCGCGTGGCCAAAGCCGTCCGGGACGCGATCGTGCCCCCCAAGAAGAAGTAAGGGCAGGGACAGCCATCCAGAAATGCGAACCCCGCGCCCCTGCGGGCGCGGGGTTTTTCTATGAAAGGATCCTCAGGACTCTGCTAGCGAGGGGAACGAGGCCAATTCTCAGGCCTGCTTCTTCTCCTCTGGCTTGTCCTCGCCCTTCAAAGCAATCTTGAAATTGCGGATGCCTTCGCCCAAGCCCTTGGCGACCTCGGGGATTTTCTTGCCGCCGAACAGCAGGACGGCGACACCCAGAATGACCAACAGCTCGGGCAGCCCGATGGAGCGGAGCATGCGTCCTCCTTGGTTCACTTCATTGTAGGCTCGGGCCGTCGCCGCGGTCAACCCGGCCTTGTGAACTCACCTTAACTCTACCACGCCGCGCCCGTCCCAAGTGACCTCTTCAGGCACGCTGGCCGCCGGAAACAGAAAGGCCGCGTAGCGAACCTCCACCCGGCTGCGCGCCGGAATCCAGCGGAAAGCCGGAACGCCGAACATCTCGCGACGCGCGATCATCTGCCGACGATTCTCGGGCATGGGCGAAACTCCGAACTCCATGCCGCGAGTCAGCGTCTGTCCGTTCCAGGGCGGGTTCATCCGGCAGTAGTTCTCTTCCCAGATCCCCATCCACGGAAAGTCCGCCTGCCGCCAGACGTAGCCGAAGGCCACCCGCCAGGCAGGCGACCAGGCGACAAACCAGGCGTGCTCCCGCCCCGGGTCCATCAGGTGCGTCGTGAACTCGCCCGAGACCGGCGCATCGGTGAACACCCGCAAGTCCTCCACACCGCCGTCCTTGTACGGCGCCCAGGGCCAGTCGAACTCCGCCCCGATCTTCAGGCGCCCCTTGCCCTGGCTGAAGTCGGATTCGAAGACCTTGGAACGGGTAGCCGTGGCGCGGAACAGCGTCTGGCCTTTGGCCAGGAAAGGCGGCCCGAGCGTGACGTGCTGGGTCCAGCCCACGGGGCGGTCCGTGGCCGAAACATTTTCGACCGTTTCTGTAAACTCAACCACGCGGCTGCCCGGCGCCAGCCGGATCGTCCTCGACACCCGCAGCCGCGCTTCCGGCAACTCCGCCTCGGCCCGAAGCCGGTCGCCCTCCACTTCGATCCGGTACGGCGCCACCGAGGCTTCCCCGTGCACCGGCAACCCGGCCGCAGCCTCTTCTTCCGTAGGCGGACCGAAGATATCCAGGCACAGGTTATGCCCCATGATGCCGGCCAGCAGTTTGCTCTCCGCGTTCCGCCCGTACTCGGGATGCAGCGCCGGATCGTAGCGTGACGGCTCAATCGAGGGCCAGGGCGGCGTCCATAACGGGTTCACGCCCGAGGCGCGATCGAAGATTTCGGCCACATGGCCGCCCTCCACCAGCACGGTAACCCGCAGCAGGTCATTTTCCAGGCAGAAAGCACGACGGTTGCGATACAGGATCTCGGCCATGGTTTCCACACTAACGCAAACAGGCGCCCGCTTCAGGCATCTCGGGGGCGCAAGTAAAACTCCAGCGCCTCAGGCACGGAAAGCCCGGCCGGTTCGCGTCGCGCTTCGGGGTGGGTCTTCCGGAAACGTTCCAGCATCCATCCCATCAGCCGCTCGACCACCTCCGGATGCTTGCGCGACACGTCGTGAAACTCGCCGGGGTCCTCCTTGAGGTCGTAAAGCCGCATCCACCGCCCGGGGGTCGGGTTATCGGTCTTGTAGCCATCCTGGCGCTCACGGCGGCCCGAGCAGAACACCAGCTTGAAGCGCTCGGTCCGCACGCAGGCTTCTTCGTTTTCCAGATACTCGCTGAAGACGTAATCGCGCCGGCGCGCCGGGCGGCTCCCCTCCAAATACGGCCGCAGGCTCCGGCCATGCTGTACGGGCAACGGCTCCAGACCGAACAGATCCAGAACCGTGGGCGCTACGTCCACCGCTTCGGTCAGGTCCCGCACCACGCCGCGCCGGATCCGCCCCGGCCAGCTCATGATCAGCGGAATCCTGATAGCCGGCTCATAACTGCAATGCTTCTCGAACCGCCCGTGATGTCCCAGACAATAGCCGTTATCTCCCATGTAAATCACCAGCGTGTTCCGGTCCAGGCCCAACTCGCGGAGCTTGTCCAGCACCACGCCGATGTTGCGGTCCAGGAAAGCCACCGAGGTGTAATAAGCGGCGATGATCCCCCTCTTGTCCTGATCCGTCAGCTCGCGGAAAATCAGCGGAATTTGCCACGCGTCCTCGGGTCCTACGCGCGGCGGGGTGAACCGGGCGGGATCAAAGAGGTCCCGGTCCTCCACAGGAAAGTCAAAGGGGGAATGCGGCTCGTGGAAACTTACCCACAACGCAAACGGGGTGTCCTTGCTTTCTTCAAGAAACTTCGCCGCCCGGCGCGCGATGTAAGTCCCGAGCATGTCCTCGTAATAACGCGGGTAAGGCAGCTTGTCGGCGTTCAGCCAGATGCGCGCGGGATCCTTGAAAGGCCGCCAGGGCGGTTTGGTCCGGATCTCGGGCGGTACGGACTTCGGCCGGACCTCCGCCTGCCAGGCCTTCCGCACCGCGTCTTCGGTCATGACCACCTCGAAGCCGTGCAAACCCGGCGCGGCGGGACGATTGAAATGCATCTTGCCGAAAACCGCGGTCCGGTAGCCGGCGGCGCGCAACTGCCGCGCCAGCGTCGGCTTGCCCTCCTCCAGCGCCGTCCGCAACACGGTCACGCCGGCAGAATGGGGCATTTGCCCGGTCAGGAACGACTGCCGGGAAGGCGTCGAGACGGGCGAGTTGCAGTAGTGGCGGGCAAAGTAGGCCCCCTCACGGGCCAGCCGGTCCAAATTCGGCGTACGCGCCAACCGATCGCCGTCCGCCCCCAGCACATAAGCCGCGTGGTCGTCGGAAATCAGGAACAGCAAGTTGGGACGGCGCTCGCGCCCTGCCAGAATCGCAGGGGGCCCCGCCAGGAATTCTCTTCGTGTCAACATCGAAGCCATGCTACAGCCGGGGATTGCGCCGAAACAAGGGTGCGGTACGCGCTCAGGACGATCAGCCCGCGCTCGGCGCTGCTGCTTTGTGCCCCTTCAGCCGGGCCATGCGCGTTTCCCATTCCTTGCGCAGCTCTTCCCGCCGTTGCAAGACGTAGGCCTTGGCTTCCTCGAAACTCTTGAACACACGCCGGCCCTTGATCAAATTGCATGGCCGGCACGCCGTTACGAGGTTGCGAGGCTCTTTCTTGCCGCCCCGCGCCCGCGGAATCACAAAATCCACGGTCATGACAAGGTAGTTCTCGAAACTGGTGGAACCGTCCAGCCCGCAATACTGGCAGCGGTAATGATCCCGCTTGAGAATATTCAGCCCTTCCTCGAGAGTCAGAGGCTTGGCGCGCCGAATCATCTGCACGAGGCGAGAAATGGGCATCGGACACCTCCCGCCCCTTAGTATGCCGCGGGACGCGTTTTATGGCACAGATTTTTTCGCGCTTCCCGACGCAGAATTCCCGGTACCCGCGGCCTGCGCCGCTTCCCCTGTCTGAACGGGAACCACGATATACGGGGTCGCGGTTTGCGGATCGGGGTAAAACCAGCCGCCCTCGCGGGCAAGGATCTCGAAGTAATACATCAGGTCCCAATCCGCCACGACCTCTTCTCCCGGAATCACGAATACCGGTTGCGCCCCTCTGGCCTCCAAGACCTTGAACTTCGCAAGTTGATTCAGCGGACGATAATACAGCCGGGTTACAAACGAGGCCGCAGCCGGCGAGATCCGCAGCGTTAGTTTCAGCGCCTGCCCGGGCGTAGCCATCCGTGGCGGGACGTGAAAGACCATCGGTCGCGGGCCCGGTTTGGGAGCCACCGGCAGCGTGGGCGCAGGCGCGGGAGGGTCCCGCCAGACCACAAGGCCGCTCGCCCGCCATGGGCCCTCGGGGAAGACCACGTCTATGTATCCCTCGCGCGCCTCCAGCAGCCGCTCCCACCCGCGGCCCTCCGGTGTCAATACGAGAACCCGGAATCGCCCGTCTCCCGTGCGGACGCGAAAGGTCTGTGCGCCGCGCCCTTCCAGCCAATCCCCGTACAAAACATTGGCAGGCAACTGACGGGGATCCTTTACCGCGGAACGGATCTCCACGTACGGCGTCAACGGCAGCGCATGAGCCTTCCGCTCGCCGCCACCGACCCAGCCGTACCCTCGTTCCGCCGAGAACGCCGTCTCCGGCCCCACCGCCTGGAACCTCGGCTCCACCGTGTGCCGCCACAGGTAAGGATCCCGCCTGTAGATCGCCCCCGTCGCAGGCGGCTGCGGCGACTCTCCGAAATCGAAGCCGAACTCGAAGCGCCCCAGGTCTTCCCAGACGCGCTCACGCTCGGCCACCGTCTGAACATCGTGCCGGACATACGCCAGCCGATCCTTCCAGTGCCCGATGTCCTGCGGCCCGAAGGCCATTTCCTCCGGATAGAGCCCGTCGGTCAAGCGGACAAGGTCTTCCCAGACCGACTGTGCGGCCTCCAGCTCGCTTCGCGCCCGCTTCAGGGCAGCGCCGTCACCCACGCGGTAATGCCACGCCAGCTCGTACGCCGCCACCTGTTTGTGCGCGTGGTAGCGCGCCAGATGCGCCAGGACGCGAAAATCCGGCTCCGTAGCCACCCATTCCCGCGAGGGCACCCCGCGCGCCCGCACGTTCGCGATCCCTTGCTCGATGCGTGTCGCCATCTGCCGCAGCCGGGCCGCCGTCTCCAGCGGCGTCTGTTTGGCCGAAGCCACGCCCTTCAAGCGGTTCTCCACCGCCTCCGGGATCGCCGCCACGAAACGCCAGTCGCTGGGCCGCACTTCGATATAGGCGTCTATCAGCCCCCCGGGATTGACCTCGGGCCAGATGTACATGTTGGGATCCGCCATGTGGACGGCGACAATCTCGTTCAGCACGCCGCTGGCCGCGCGATAGACTTCCAAGGCGTCGCGCGCCGCCGCTCCGAAACGCCGCTGGAACTCATCCAGCCAGACCGTCTCCGCGGTCTTGGGATCGTAGCTGAGCCGGCCCCACAGCAAGTAAAAAAGCCAGTAGCGCTCGAACTCCCACTTCCACCAGATCTTGTCCCGGTGGGCCGGCGTGAACACGCCCCACTTGCCGGGCCGATTGCCGAAGCCTTTCTGCGCCAGCGGCGGGTCAATCTCGAAACCGGCGGTTCCCGAAAGCGTGAACGTGGGCACAGCCCGCCGCACGTACTCCGGATCGCCCCAAACCAGGAGCCGGTGCGACCCCAGCGCCCAGACCTCCCAGAAGAACTCGTAACTGCGCGGCTTCCTGAGCAGGTCGAGATAACTGTAACCGGGAAACGTTTCCGCGGGCTGGTAGGGCCGGCCCAGATGCTCCGCCCAGTACTTGGTGGAAACGCGCAAGGGCACGCCGACCGAGTGCGCGGCCTCGATCATACCCTGCGCCAGCGCCCAGGCCCGCAGATCCAGCGTGACGCGCCTTCCTGCCTCCCGCAGCGCCCGGAATACCCAGTCCCGGTAGAAGCCCACCTGATCCTCGCGCGGGATGCCCGATTCCACATTGGTTCGCATCTGGACGCTTCGGATCGCCGGGCATTCCGCCAGGATGCGCCGCAGCGCCGCATAGCTGTAAGGGCCAATGTTTTTGGGCGTCAGCCCCACCACCGTCGGCATCTGGTTGGCCTGCACGTTGTGCTGCCAGATGCCCAGTGTGAAATCAATCCCGTGATCCGCCGCCGCCTGGGAAATGAACCGCAGCATCTCCAGATGGCGTTGCTGTTCCAGCGCGGCAAGGCCGGGCGCGCGGATCTCCGGGTAGTCATCCAGCGCCAGCCAGAAAGGGTAAGGCGGCGCCTGGTAGTTGGTCTGATGGGCATAGACCAGGTTGAAGCGGTTGAAGCGGCAGCGCGCCAGGAACGAAAACAAATCCAGCCAGTGTTGTTTCGAGTAGAACCACTCCTCCTCCAGCTCCCGGTTCTGCAGGAACCAGCGGATGCCGCGGATCGGAGTGGCCGGGCGACCGTGGGCGGCCCAGACCCGCCCTCGCCGCCGGATCTGCTCGGCCGCGTCCAGCAGGCCGTACATCAGCCCGCGCAAGTCCCCGCCCGTGATCAGGCCCGGGGCGATCCGGTACGTCTCCGGCGGTTCTGCGTTGAGTTCCGTGCGCACCCGGTAGAGCTCCGGCTTCAGGCCCCTTTCCTGCAACGCGCGCCGATACTCTTCCAGGCCGAACTCGACCGGCCCGGCCCAAGCCACCCAGGCCGCGGCCAGCAGGCTAATCCGCCACCACATGCCAGCCCCTTCGTGATAGATCCCGGTAGATCAGAAGCCCGGCGGCCAGAGCCGCCGCCAGAAAAATCAAACCAGCCGTGGTTTGTTTCAGCAGCAGCTTGCCCACCCCGAACAGCGCTCCGTAGATCAGCACGCAGCCGGCCGCCGCGTCGGCCAGATTTCGCCATCCTTCCCCGTCGGCCCTCACCTCCGGCGCCAGCCGCGCAATGGGCGCCCACCCGCGCCCCGAAGGCCGAACGCGCCGATAAAACTCCAGCAGCTTCTCGATGGGCTCGGGACGCGTCAGAAAGGTGGTCGCCAGCCACACCGCTGTGGTCACGCTGATGGTGACGATCATGATCCAGGCGAAGCCCAGCGGATCGTCGCTGTCCAGCCCCCAGAAAAGCTGAAGGCTCAGCGAAACCACAAAGGCCGCCACCATCGAGGAAACCTCGCTCCAGGCGTTCACCCGCCACCAATACCAGCGCAGCAGCAGCACTCCGCCCGTGCCTGCGCCAGTCACGATCAGCAGCTTCCAGGCGGCCGCAATCGAACTCATGTAAAACGTGACCACCGCGGAAACCAGGGTCAGGAACACCGTGGCCAGCCGCGAAACCAGCACATAGTGACGCTCGCTGGCCTCCCGTCGCAGGAAACGGCGGTAAAAGTCGTTGACCAGGTAGCTGGCGCCCCAGTTCAGTTGCGTGGCGATCGTGGACATGTAAGCGGCCGCAAAAGCCGCCACCATCAGACCGCGGAGCGAGGCGGGCAGATGATCGAGCATGACCCGCAAATAGCCGGCCTCCGGGTCGGCCAGGCCCGGATACAGCACCAGCGCCACCAGCGCGGTCAGGATCCACGGCCAGGGCCGCAGCGCGTAGTGCGCTACCTGGAACCACAACGTCGCCAGCAAAGAATGTTTTTCGTCCTTCGCCGAAAACATGCGCTGGGCCACGAACCCGCCGCCGCCCGGCTCCGATCCCGGATACCAGGTCGCCCACCAGTTCAGCGCTATGTAGACCAGGAACGTCAGCATGGGCATCCAAGCCGAGTTCGGGTCGGGAACGAAGCTCAACACGGAGCCGGCCTGCCCCGCAGCCGCGCGCGCCCGATCCAGCTCGTGCAGCCGGGCCAGCAAACCGTCTATGCCACCCACGGCGCCCACCGCGAACACCGCCAGCACGATCACCATGCCCATGGCAATGGCGAATTGCACGAAGTCGGTCACCAGAACTCCCCAGAGGCCCGAGATCGTCGAGATCAGCGAGGTCACCGCAATCATGCCCAGGGTGATGGCGATGGCCTGGATCTTGTTGACGCCCAGCACGTGCTGGAGGATCTTGACCATCGCCAGATTGACCCACCCCAGCACGATCGAGTTGATCAGCAGGCCCAGATACAGCGCCCGGAAACCGCGCAGGAAAGCCGCCGGCGCACCGGAGTAGCGGATCTCGGCGAATTCCACGTCGGTCATGACGCCCGCACGACGCCACAGCCGCGCGTAGAAGAACACGGTCAGCATTCCGCCGGCCACGAAGTTCCACCACAGCCAGTTGCCCGCGATCCCGCCCTTGGCCACCAGACCGGTGACGGCAAGCGGCGTGTCCGCGGCGAACGTGGTCGCCACCATCGAGGTGCCCGCCAGCCACCACGGAACGTTGCGCCCCGAGAGGAAATATTCCTGGGTGCTGCGTCCTGCCCGCGTCCGGTAATACAGCCCGATCCCGAGGCTGAGCAGAAAATAAAGCGCGATGATCAGCCAGTCCAGCGCCGCCAGTTGCACCCTGCGATTATAGTTCGCGCCCCTCGCCAGGCGGAACCGTCCCGCCGCGTTGAGATTGCGCCCCGCGGGAACTTATCATTGTTAAGCCATGGACAAACTCACCGTGCTCCTCGTTGCCACCCTGATCCTGGCCGCGCAGGTGAAGCTTCAGCCCGGCCAGCCCCAAGTCGGCCCGCCCGGCCAGGCGGCGCCCACCGCCGTCTTCCCTAGCTTCTTTTCCCCGAAAGACTTCGAACTAACCGCCGACCCCGATGCGCCGCAGTGGAAGGGCATCCCGGGCGTCTTCGCCGAGCGCGACCAGTTCGGAAACCTCGTGCCCAACCACCGCACCGAAATCCGTTCCCGCTGGACCAGGCAGAATCTCTACCTGCTCTATATCTGCCCCTACGAGCAACTCTACCTGAAGCCCAACCCCTCCACCGCCACCGAGACCAACAAACTCTGGGAATACGACGTGGCCGAAGCGTTCATCGGCTCCGACTTCCAAAACATCCGGCGGTATAAAGAATTCGAGGTTTCGCCTCAGGGCGAGTGGGTGGACCTGGATATTGACCGCGATCACCCCAAGCCCGAGGGCGGCTGGCTATGGAACTCGGGCTTCAAAGTGAAAGCGCGCATTGACGAGAAAGCAAAGATCTGGTACGCGGAGATGCAAATCCCCTTCGCCAGCATTGACAGCCGTCCGCCCCGCGAAGGCAACGAGCTGCGCATCAACCTCTACCGCGCCCAGGGGCCACCGCCCAACCGCAAGTTCATCTGCTGGCAGCCCACGCACAATCGCTCCTTCCACACCCCGGAAGCCTTCGGGCGCCTGGTGCTCAAAGGAAAGCCCTGATCGCGACGGCCTGAAAACGCGCCGTACAAAGCGAGGCCGGGCCACGCTTCAGTGCGTCGGCTCGGAGGGCAGGACGAAAATCTTTTCGCCGGGCCGGACGCGCTTTTGCCGTTGCCGCAAGTACAGTTCCTGCTCGCTGGGGTCCTCTTGAAGCCTGCGCAAACGCTCCCACTGTTCTTGGATCTGCCGGGCCATCTCCGCGTTGCTTTGCTTCATCTGCTGGATCTGGCGCCACTGTTCCCAGCAGCGCGCATAGGCGGCAGGCACGTCCAGCAGAAAGAACAGCAGTGCCCCGGCCAACAGGACCGCCATGAAAGCAAGAACCCAAAGCCCGTTGCGTCGTTGCATCCCTACATTCGTTTATAATCCTGTTTGGCTCTGCGGGGAAGCGGGATGAGCGAAAAAATTGTCATTTTCTCCACCTGCGGTTCTGCCGACGAAGCGGCCAACATCGCTCGCCGGCTCGTCGAAGCACGCCTGGCGGCCTGCGTCACCGTGATCCCCGGCGCGCGCAGCTTCTATCGCTGGAAAGGCGCCTTGGAGGAGGCGGGCGAGTGGCTCCTGATGATCAAGTCCCGCAGCGACCTGTTTGAACGGCTGCGGAACGAACTGACCACGCTCCACTCCTACGAAGTGCCGGAACTGCTGGCTGTGCCCGTCGTGCACGGCTCGGCGGAATACCTTGCGTGGCTGGAGAGCGAACTGGCCGAGGAGGCCGGATGAGCACCGCCCCCGCTACCCTGAAACCCACGCGCACGCGGCATTGGGTGGTGGTCTTCGCCGTCACCCTGGCCATCATCACCTACATTGACCGGGTGTGCATCTCGCAGGCCGCGCCCCTGATGCGCCGCGACTTGGGCCTGTCGCCCATCGAAATGGGCATGGCTTTCTCAGCCTTCGGCATCGCCTACGCCCTGTTCGAGATCCCGGGCGGATGGCTGGGCGACTGGCTCGGGCCGCGCCGCGTGCTGATGCGCATCGTGATCTGGTGGTCGTTTTTCACCGCAGCCACAGGCTGGGTCTGGAACCTGGCCTCGCTGGTGGTCACGCGCTTCCTGTTCGGCGCCGGCGAAGCGGGTTGCTTCCCCAACCTGACCAAAGCCTTCACGACCTGGCTGCCGCAACACGAGCGCGTTCGCGCCCAGGGAATCATGTGGATGAGCGCCCGCTGGGGCGGCGCCTTCACTCCCATGCTCGTGGTCTGGGTCCTGCACCACGTCCACTGGCGCCGTTCCTTCGAAATTTTCGGTGCCCTCGGCGTCATCTGGGCTTTCTTCTTTTACCGTTGGTTCCGGGATAACCCGCGCGACCATCCGCGCGTCAACGAAGCCGAGCTGGCCCTGCTGGCCGGGGCCGAACGCGCTGCCTCCGGCCACGGCAACGTGCCCTGGGGAACGCTGATTCGCTCCCGCACCGTCTGGATGCTCTGGCTCCAGTATTTCTGCGTTTCTTACCCCTGGTACTTTTACATTACCTGGTTGCCCAGTTACCTCCAAGAGTACCGCGGACTTACTCCCGAGCACGCTGCCCGCCTGGCCGTTTTCCCGCTGTTTTTTGGCGGCCTCGGCTGTATGTTCGGCGGCTTTATCGCGCCTTACGTAACCCGCTGGCTGGGAAGCGTCGCCCGGGCCCGCAGGGCAATCGCCTACACCGGAGCGATCGGCGCCTGCCTGTTCCTGCTCCTGCACACCGTGATCCGCGACCCGTTCTGGGCCATGTTCGCCATGGGCATGGCCAGCTTCGGCAACGACATTCTCATGCCTGGAAGCTGGGGCGCCTGCATGGACGTAGGGGGCAAGTACGCGGGCACCCTCTCGGGATCCATGAACATGATGGGTAACTTCGGCGGCGCCCTGGGGCCGGTAGTTCTCGGCTATGTCCTGCAAAAAACCGGAAGCTGGATCCTGAACTTTTACATCATGGGCGGCATTTACCTGGTGGCTGCCCTGGCCTGGCGATTCATTGATCCGGTAACTCCTCTGAAAGGCGCCAGCCTGGACGAGTAAGCGGGCGATCGTTCGCCTGCCGCCTCAAGCTTCCTCATCGGGCACTCGCCCAAAGCCCAGCAGATTTTCCATACGACTGAACACGTAAGAGAACCCCTGAACTTTGGGGCTGCGGTTGCCCTCAATCGTGTACAGCATGCCGTCGCGCAGGTGATGCACCAGGCCGGCGTGCCCCTTCCATCCCTCGAGCTTCTCGCGCCACCAGATCACGATGTCGCCGGGCTGCGGCTCGAACCCTGTGCCCGGCGGCCAGGCCCAACCCCGCTTCCTGAACTCGTTCAACAAGGCGCGGGCGCTTACCGTGTAGGTGAAGGGAATCCCGCGGGGATGCTGCGCGTAACACCAGCTCACGAAGGCGGCGCACCAGGAACTGCCTTCCGGCGCAAGACCCCTCAGGTACTTGCGCACGAACGGTCCGCTGTTGTTTCCTCCGATTTCCCCCGCCCCCGCCTTCAGCTCGGCGATGGCCGCCTGCAACGCGCTGCGCCCGCGCTCGGTGCCGCCGAACTCGGGTCCGGGCATCGTGGCGTAGTCCACGGGCACCGGCGGGTGAATCAAAGGCTTGGGATGCGTGAGACTCCACCACGTCAGCGGCCCCACCACGCCGTCCACCACCAGCGGCTGGCCGTGCTGATCCAGATTCTGCGACTGGAAGGCGCGCACGGCCCGCAACGTCTGCGCGTCGAAGACGCCGCTGACCTCCACGCCGTAACCGCGCTCCCTCAGCAGCTCCTGCAAGCTCCTCACCTCCGGCCCCGCATCCCCTTTGCGCAACGTCTTCGGCATCCTGACCTCCGCCGCGCTATTGTAAATCCCGTTCATCCGGCGGGACTTCGGGAAAGACGCAAAAGTCCTCATGCTATAGTGAAAATTTCCCCCCATGATGTTGGACAAAGTCTACGAGCCCCAACGGTTTGAGCCTCGCTGGGCCCAGTGGTGGGTGGAACAGGGCCTCTTCCGCGCCTCGGTGGAAGCCCCCGGCCCCGTCTTCTCCCTCGTCATCCCCCCGCCCAACGTCACCGGGTCCTTGCACATCGGCCACATGCTCGAGCACACCGAAATTGACGTCACCGTCCGCTGGCATCGCATGCGCGGCTACAACACGCTGTGGCTGCCCGGAACCGACCACGCCGGCATCGCCACCCAGATGCTGGTCGAGCGCGCCCTGGCCGAAGAGGGACTCGATCGCCGCAAACTGGGCCGCGAAGCCTTCCTGGAACGCGTCTGGGCGTGGAAAGAACGCTACGGCGACACCATCAAGCGCCAGATGATTCGGCTGGGCGCCAGTTGCGACTGGAGCCGCGAACGCTTCACGTTGGATCCCGGCCTGTCGCGCGCCGTCCGCGAAACCTTCGTCCGCCTCTACGAAAAAGGCCTGATCTACCGCGGCGAGTACATGGTCAACTGGTGCCCGCGCTGCCAGACCGCGCTGTCGGATCTCGAGGTCGTACACGACGAAACGCCCGGCAACCTGTGGTACATCCGATACCCGGTGATCGGGATGGATCGCTTCCTGGTGGTCGCCACCACTCGTCCTGAAACGATGCTGGGCGATACTGCCGTCGCCGTCAACCCGGCGGATGAACGCTACCGCGACCTGCACGGCAAGCGCGTCCTGCTGCCCTTGATGAACCGCGAGATCCCCGTCATCGTGGACGAGCTGGCGCGTCCCGACTTCGCCACCGGCGTGGTCAAGGTCACTCCTTCCCATGACCCCAACGACTTCGAGGCCGGCCGCCGCCACAATCTGCCCAAAATCCAAGTCATCGGCGAGACCGGCACAATGACCGCCGAGGCCGGTCCCTACGCCGGGCTGGACCGCTTCGAAGCGCGCCGCCGCGTGGTGGCCGATCTGGAACAGCTCGGCCTGCTCGAAAAAATCGAACCCTACACCGTGAGCCTGGGCAAGTGCCAGCGCTGCAAGACGCCGGTCGAACCCCTGGTCTCCATCCAGTGGTTCGTGCGCACCAAGCCCCTGGCCGAACCCGCCATCCGCGTCGTCGAGGAAGGCCGCATCCGCTTCATCCCCGAAAACTGGACCAAAACTTACTTCGAGTGGATGTACAACATCCGCGACTGGTGTATTTCGCGCCAGCTTTGGTGGGGCCATCGCATCCCTGCCTTCTATTGCGCCGACTGCGGCCACACCACCGTGGCCCGCCAGGATCCCCAGGCCTGCGCTTCCTGCGGCTCCCCGCGCCTCGAGCAGGATCCCGACGTCCTCGATACCTGGTTCAGCTCCGCCCTCTGGCCTTTCTCTACTCTCGGCTGGCCCGACGACACGCCCGATCTGCGCAAGTTCTACCCCACTTCCCTGCTCATCACCGGCTTCGACATCCTGTTCTTCTGGGTCGCGCGCATGATCATGATGGGCCTGGAGTGCGTCGGCGACGTGCCTTTCCGCGAAGTCTACATCCATGGCCTGGTGCGCGACGCCGAACGCCAGAAGATGTCCAAAACTCGCGGCAACGTGATTGACCCGCTGGAAGTAACCGAAAAGTACGGCACCGATGCCGTCCGCATGTCGTTGCTGCTCGGCGCCGCCCCCGGCACCGATATCGTGCTCACCGAAGAGCGCATGCTGAGCGCTCGCGCCTTCGCCAACAAGATCTGGAACGCTGCCCGCTTCCTCTTCCTGCACATGGAGCGCTGCGGCGTCCAGCCCTGGCTGCCGCCTGCCAACGCACCCCGGCGGCCCGAGCCCGCGGCCCCCGACGGCAGCGCCTGGCTGGAAGATCGCTGGATGTTCAGCCGCTTGAACCGCGTCACCGATGCCGCCAACCGCGCCATCGCACGCTACCGCTACCATGAACTCGCCCAGTTGCTCTGGCAGTTTTTCTGGCACGAGTTCTGTGACTGGTACGTCGAGATCAAGAAACTTCGCTTCCGCGAAAACTCGGGCCTGAATGCCGACTGGCGCAACCTCCTGACGGTTTTTGAAGCCGGCTTGCGCCTGCTCCATCCGGCCATGCCTTTCATCACCGAAGAGCTCTGGCAACGGCTGGCGGCCAATCAAAGCGAACGGCCCGTTTCGATCGCCCTCGCGCCCTACCCCCAATACGACGCCGCCGGCGATGACCCGGAAGCCGAACGCCAGATGGAACTCGTCCAGGAAATTGTCGTCGCCGCGCGCAACCTGCGCACCACGCTGCAACTGGATCCCAGGCAAACGCTGGACGCTGTCCTTTACTCCCCGGATCTGGCCGCTGACCTGGCGGAAAGCCATCGCGAGATCATCGAGCGGCTGGCCGGCATTCGGCTCGAGATTCAGCGCGAGGGCCGACCCACGCCCGGTCCCGCGGTCCGCTCCACGCCCGAGTTCGACCTGCTCCTCCGCATCCCGGCTGCGCAGAGCGATGCACAGCGCCGTCGGCTCGAGAAGGAGATCCAGCGACTGGAAAAACTGGTTGCTTCCTCGCAGGCGCAACTCGACAACGAGGAGTTTCTCCGCCGCGCGCCGGCCGAAGTCGTCGCTTCGCTGCGCGAGAAACTGGCCGATTACAAAGCTCAACTGGCCAAGAATCGCGAGGCTCTCGCCGCCCTCAGTCAATGATGCGCTTCGACGTGGATCATCCCGAGATCCTCGAAGCCGTGCGCCGCGCCCTGGCCGAAGACATCGGGTCCGGCGATATCACCTCGCAAGCGTGTGTCCCGATTCACGTGCGCGCCCAGGGGCGCTTCTTCGCCCGCGAGCCGCTGGTGGTGGCGGGCGTCGAGCTGCTTCCCGTGATCTATCAACAGCGCGGCGGCGTGGAGGAGGTCCGTCTGGAGGTGGCCAGCGGCGATGAGGTTCAGCCCGGCCAGTGCCTGGCCTGGGTGCGCGGGCTGGCCCGCACGCTGCTGGAATGCGAGCGTGTAGCGCTCAATTTTCTCCAGCGGCTGAGCGGCATCGCCACGCTGGCGCGGCGCTTTGCCCGTGCGGTCGAAGGCACCCGCTGCCGCGTGCTCGATACGCGCAAGACCACCCCGGGCCTCCGCCGCCTGGAAAAAATGGCCACAGCCGCAGGCGGCATCATGAACCACCGCATGGGCCTCTACGACGCCGTGCTCATCAAAAACAACCACATCGCGATCACCGGAGGCGTCCGCGAAGCGATCTTCCGCGCCCGCCGCCTCGGGCGTCCCATTGAAATCGAAGTGCGCAACCGCGAGCAAATCGAAGAGGCGCTGGAGTGCGGCGTGGCCCGCCTGCTGCTCGACAACTTCACGCCGGAAGAAGCCGCCGCCGCGGTCCGCCTGATCGCCGGTCGCGCTCAAGTGGAGATCTCGGGCGGCATTACCCTGGAAAACGTTCGCGCCTACGCGCAAACCGGCGCGGACTTCGTTTCCACCGGCGCGGTAACGCACTCGGCCCGCGCTGTGGACATCAACTTCCGCCTGGAGCCGCTCTGAGGTGCCCCTGGATTTGGAAGCCGTGCAGGCCGCTCTTCCCGGGCGCCGCATCCGCTGGTTTGCACGCGTCGGCTCCACGATGGACGAAGCGGCGCGGCTGGCAGCCACCGGCGAGGCCGACGTCGTGGTGGCCGACGAGCAAACCGCCGGACGCGGTCGCTTCGGCCGCGCCTGGCACTCCGAACCAGAGGCGGGTCTCTACACGACCCTCATCCTGCGGCCGCCTCTGCGCTCCGGCGACGTCCCGGCCCTCACCCTCGCCCTGGCCCTGGCTACCGCCGAGGCCATCGCACGCGTGGCCGACCTGCGCTGCGACCTCCGCTGGCCCAACGACGTGCTGCTCGACGGCAAAAAGTGCGCGGGCATCCTGGTCGAACTCGCCGGCAGCGCTTTCCTGGCCGGCATCGGCATCAACGTCAACCACGCGCGCTTCCCCGAGGAACTCGCGCACCATGCGACCTCGCTGCGCCTCGTCTCCGGACGCTGCCACTCGCGCGAACGGCTGCTCATCGAGCTGGTCCGAACGGCCGAAAGCTTTATCCGCATGCTGGTGGAAGGCGGGTCGCGCCCCGTGCTCGAAATGTTCCGGCGCGCTTCCAGCTTCGCCCGCGGGCGCCGTGTGCGCGTGGAAGCTCACGGCGCTGCGCTGGAAGGCGTCACCGACGACTTGGATCCAACCGGATTCCTCTGGGTCCGAACCGACGACGGCACGCGCATCCTGATCCGTTCCGGAGGAGTCCGCCCCCTGGAGTGAAACTATCATGCTCATCGCACTCGACGTAGGGAACACCAACGTCACCATCGGCGCCTTTGAAGGTCAGCGCCTCATCGCCCGCTGGCGCCTGAGCACCGCACGGGAACAAACCGCCGACGAGTGGGGCATCCTGATCCGCAATCTCTTCGTCCTTTCCGAGCTGAGGCCGGCTGCAATCGAGGGCATCATCGTCTCCAGCGTCGTCCCTCCGCTGGATCCCGCCCTGGCCCAGATGGCCGAGGATTACTTCGGTCTGCCCGCGATGTTCGTCACGCCCGAAACGGACACCGGGCTGAAAATCTGCTACGAAAATCCCCGCGAAGTCGGCGCAGACCGCATCGTCAACAGCGTCGCCGCCTTTCACAAGTACGGCGGCCCCTGCGTGGTAGTGGACCTCGGCACCGCCATTACCTTCGACGCCGTGTCCGCCCGCGCCGAATATCTCGGCGGCCTCATCTGCCCGGGCATCGGTATGGCGGCGGAAAGCCTCTTCGCCAAGACGGCCCGCCTGCCGCTGGTGGAATTCCGCGAGCCTGCACGGCTCATCGGCACAAACACCGTAGCGAGCATGCAGGCAGGTCTGTATTTCGGCGCCCTGGGAATGATTGACGGCATCCTCGAACGTCTGCTCGCCGAACTCGGGCCCCAGACCAGGGCGGTCGCCACCGGAGGCCAGGCGCGCCTGATCGTTCGCGGCTCCCGCTACCTCAAAGATCTGGACGAAAATCTTACCCTGGAGGGACTCCGCCTCATCTGGGAACGCAATCAAAAGCCATGACGCAAACACCCCAGCCGCCCCCCGAGGACGACAACCAGGAATGGACCTTCAACTACTTCAACTACTTCACCGAGATTGAAGAGCACTTCCAGCGGGCTCGCGGCACCGGACTTTTCCTGCTTTCGCCCCTGGACTGGGCGCTCATCGAAACCTGGAAAAACTCCGGGATCCCTCTGGAAGCCGTGCTGCGCGGCATTGATGCGGCCTTCGAGAGCTGGCGCAAACGCCGGGTCCGCTCCCAGATGATCAACTCCCTGGCCTACTGTGCGCAGGCCGTGATGCGGGAAGCCGAGGCGATGGCCGGCAGAGCGACGCCCCGCCCCGCCCGTTCCTCCACGCCGCCCTTTTCCACCGAGGAACTCCGCGCCTACTTGGAGTCCAACGCCGCCGCGCTTCGCCGCCACAACGATCCGGTCCTGGAAGAAATCGCGCACGCGCTCGATCGGCTGGCCGCGGACACCGAAAAATACGCCGCGGACTTGGAAGATCTGGAGCGCCGTCTCACGGCGCTGGAGGAACGCATGATCGCCGCCGTCCGCGCACGCCAGTCCGAGGAAGATATCGTGGCCGCGCGGCGCGAACTGGACCGGCAGTTGCGACCGTACCGCTCGAAAATGACCGCCGAGCAACTGGCGATGCTGGAGAAACAGTTCCTCGAGCGCCGGCTTTTGGAATCCCTGGGGCTTCCCCGGCTCAGCCTGTTCTACCTGGCGTGATCGGGGTGATCCGGCGCGCGGTCCGTTTGGCCGGGGAATTGCAACAGGAGTCGCCCCGGTGAGTCTTGCTATGCGAAAATTCCCCGAACCGCTGGCGCTTCAGATCTGGCGCATGTACCAGCAAGGCCTGAATTTTCATGAAATTGCGGAAGAACTGGGTCTTCCCCCGGATCGCGTGCGCGCCAGGATCGCCGCCGTGGCCCGCGTATCCCGGTGGACACAAGTGGGTCCCCATGACCCACCCACCGCGCAACCTGAATCCCCGGTGGTTCAATAAACGTTAGCCCCAAGCCAACCTGACCCCGGACGCCCCGGGGTTGCCTCAGTAAGCGACGCCCTGCCTGTCGCCATCCCGCGCGGCATCGCCTCACCTTCGGCCAAACCTGCAGCCCCTCAAAAACGCAGTTCGTCCGAGGCTGGCCCGTCGAGCGTCACGACGAGGTGTTTCGCAGACTACTCCGGTCACTCTTCCAACTCGACAAATTCCAGTACAAACACCGCAGGTGCGCCCTGAGAGTGAAGACGCACCGCGACGCGATTGTTTCCCTTTGTGAGCATTCCGGATATCGCCGGCGGCAACGGAATTACTGAGATGCCCGCCCCGTCACGCACTCCGCGATTGTTGAATCTCAATGCAGGCTGCCCGTTCAGGTAAAGCTCCGCGTCGCCGGGCGGCTGCGTCACTGCGATCGCCATGTTGCGGGGAACCTTGTCGAGCCCCACCGAAGCCCGCAGGCACACCTCCTTGCCATCATATGGCCCGCTGCCCAGCGGCCAGGAAGCATCGTCGAGGGCAGGATCGAAGCACCGCGCCCCTGCTGTGGCCGACCAACGCCATGACCGGATGGCGGGCGCCAGGCTGCTCGAGCGAGGCGGCGGGGAATAAAGGAGCTTGTGCAGCCTGCGCAGCTCGACCACCGGGATCTTGCTTACCTCACGGTCGTAAGTGAGCCATCCGTTGAGCTCGTGCTCGACATCGCTGATCTGAGTGTAAACACCCGCGCTCAATCCCAACCCGATCAGATATCGCCACCCGTTCAGCCAGCGGGCGTAGTTCTCCAGCCACTGCTTTCCATCGCGGTACCTGGGCCGGCGCTCGTCCAGTTCTTTCCCGTCGCTCGGCCTCACCTGCTGCTCCGCGTACCAGAGATGGCCCGGCACGCCAACCTCGAACCCGCCGAATTCGCCCAGCACGACGACGCGGCGCTTCTCGCTTCCCGGCGGGGGAATGGAGGGAAAGAATGAGTAGTCATGCAGGTCCCGCACGTCGCCCAGGCCCTGCACGTCAACCCAGCCACTGGCCGCGGTGACGAGACGTTCCGGATCGCAGGATTTGGTCCACGCCGCGAGCCTTTCCGTATCGTACTGGCCCCAGCCTTCGTTGAAGACAACCCACTGAATGATGGAGGGATGATTGCGCAGGGCGTCAATCATGCGCCGCTGCTCGTCCTCCCACTGCCGGGCGCTTGCCGGCGTGATCTTCGACTCGAACCGCCGGGTGCAGACGAAATCCTGCCACACCAGCAGGCCCAGGCGGTCGCAGTGGTAGTACCAGCGCTCGGGACGGACGTTGACATGGACGCGGACCATGTTGCAGCCGATGTCTTTCAGGTATCTCACCTCGTCCTCCGCTGCACGGTCCGATGGCGGCGTCAGACCTCCGTCGGGCCAATAACCCTGATTCAGCGGCCCGTATTGGAAGGTCAGCGGCTGGTTGTTCAGGTAGTAGCGCGGCACGCCATGACGGTCCGGCTGAACCGCGATCTTGCGCATTCCGAAATAGCTGGTGACATGATCCTCCCCGAGCCAGACCTTCAAACGATAAAGGAACGGATGCTCCGGAGACCAAAGCTTGGGTGACGGAATGCGGACGGCCAACTCACTGCCCGCCCTCCCCTCAGCAGTTGCCACCTGACGGGAGCCGTCGAACACCGCCAGGCGGACCAGCGATCCAGCTGGCCCACCGACTGTCACGCGGACGAGGCTGCGGTCAACGTCCGGCACGATGTGCAGGGACTGGATATGGGCAGCCGGCACAGGCTCGATCCACACCGTCTGCCAGATCCCGGTAGTCGGCGTATACCGGTAGCCTTGCCGCATCTCTGGCAGCGACTGCTTGCCCACCGCCTGATCGCCGGCGTTGGTTGGGTCCCACACCACGAGCGCCAGCTCCTGATCTCCTGCCGGGCGAAGCGCCTCCGTGATGTCCGCGCTGAAAGGAACGTATCCGCCCTTGTTCTCCGCCACCCGCTTCCCGTTCACCAACACAATCGAGTGCCAGTCCACAGCGCCGAAATTCAGAATGATGCGGCTGCCTTTCCATTCGGGCGGCGTTCGAAAGGTCCGGCGGTACCACAGCAGTTGGTTCGGGCGAACGAGCTTGCCCACTCCGGACAGGGCAGACTCGATGGCAAAGGGAACCAGAATCTTGCCATCCCATTGCTTGGGCATGGAGCCATTCCAGTTCAAAAGTGGGCTGGCAGTGGCGTTCTCCAACCGCCCACCTCTCCACTGCCCGGACTCGCCCTCGATAGCGTACTCCCACAGCCCGTTCAGGTTCAGCCAGCGCTCACGCATCATCTGCGGCCGCGGATACTCAAGCCACGCGTTGGCGGGAGTGACTTGCTTGCCCCATCGGGTCATCAGCCGCACGCCGGCAGGTCGCCATTCATTTTCGACGGGCGAGGCCATCGCGAAAAAGGAGAAAAACCCGAACGCAAATGCCAGATCTACGACTCGTCTACTTCGTACCCACATTCTCGGAAGCCCCCCACCTCATCGTTTGAATCGGGTGGATGCAACGTTCGGCCACCACGCCAACAGCAAAATGACGTCCCCCTCCAAAGCCGGGTCCCTCCCACGCTTGCCAATAACCGGAGGTCACAGAAACCGCTGCGTGCCGTCCAGTTTCTGCCCGCTCAGAAGGAAACCGGCGCGCGCGAATCGGTAACCGACGTCGCGCAGCGTCACCAAGCCCGCCAAAGCCCCCACGATCGCTTCCAGCGTCACCAGAATGCGAATCTTCCATCCCGCAAGAAAGCCGAAGTGCTTGCGGGCGTAGCGCGCTGCGCCCAAGGCCCAATCTGCCGAATAAAGGGCGCGAACCCGCGGCTCGCGTCGCAACTCGGGCAACCCAGCGGGCGTCATTCGCGCCCTGACCGCCGGCAGCAGCATGATCTTGCGGCCCGCCCGGCGCACCTGCGCTGCGATCTCGGCGTCGGCCCAGCCCTGGCCGTACCGCTCGTCAATGTATCGCAGGGCCTTCAGAAAATAACTGCGAATCATGAGGGCCGCCAGCGACGGGAACTCGACCGTCACGGGCTCGCCGTCGCTTTTCGGCACAGTCACTGGCTCCCAGCGTCCCCTGCGCGCAGCTCGCAGAGCGCCCGCGGCGTCCGGCAAGCGGTAGAATTGCTCGCACGGCTTGCCCTCGCCATCCACCAGCAGGGGACACACCGCCATGACGGCGGACTCGGCGACGAGATAATCGGCCAGCTTCGAGACCGTCTCCGGGGCCACCTCGACCTCGGGCGCCAGAAAGAAGAAAAATTCGCCCTTGGCCGTGCGCATGCCGATGTTCAACGCCTTGACGACCCCGAAACGGCGCGGTAGCCTCAGAAACGTCGCTCCCGGAAACTCGGTGTCCAGTCGCGGACTCTCGTCCTGCGAGCCGTTGTCAATGACCAGAATTTCGAAGCGCTCGCGTTCAACGGAGCCTTCCAGCGCTTGCAGACATCGCCTCAAGGCCGGAGCGTTGTCTTCGGAAACAACCAGTACGGAGACCTGCGGCGGCGCTTGTTCTCGTTCCTCTTCTCCCATCCAGTGGCAATCATACCGCACCGCCCGGCCCGAACCAGCCCTCCGCGGCTTGCCATAATAAAGTCATGCGCTGCGCAGTAGGACTCGCCGTCGTGCTGCTCGGCCTGGCGTGGCCCCTGACCGCGGACCCGCCCATGACCCGCCTCCGCATCGAGGTCCGCAACTACAACAACAAGCCGGTCGAACGGGCCAGCGTGGTGGTCCGCTTCATCGAGGGTCGCTCGCCCGCCAAACTCGGCAAGAAAATCGTCACCCAGTGGGAGCTGCGGACCAATCAGGATGGCCTGGTCAAGGTCCCGCCGATCCCCCAGGGCAAGATCCTCATCCAGGTCATCGCCAAGGGCTACCAGACCTTCGGCCAGACCTTCGACGTGGCGGAGGAAGAGAAGACCATCGAAATCAAACTGAATCCGCCGCAGCCGCAATATTCGGCGCACCAATAACCGCGCGCAGCTTCACAGGATCAGCTCGAGCTTGTCGCGATCGAAGCGGATCTTCTTGCCCAGATCCAGCGCCAGACCTGCCATGCAAACCGCCACCGCGTGCGAGAAGCCGGCCTGGATGTCGGCGCGCGGAGTGCCCCGCGTGCGCACGCACTCCAGGAAGTTTTCCATGTGGGAGTTCATCGGCACTTCCGGCACCTTGATCTCTTCCGTGAGCCGGTCGGGCATGCGGCTGCCTTCGCCCGTGATCTTCATCGCATCGGCATCCAGTGTGCCGCGCGTTCCGAACCACAGGTTGCGGTTGCCTGCCGCGTTGGTCAGGCTCATGGAGAAACTGACCAGAAAGCCTTTGGGGTAATCCAGCAGAGCGTGGAAAACGTCGGAAGTCTCCCGCCCGTCCTTCCACAGGTAAACGCCGCCATTGGCGACCGCGCCCGCCGGGTACGGATCGTCCAGAAACCAAGGCACCAGATCAATGAAGTGGCACATCCACAGCCCGGCGATGCCGTTGGTGTAGTCGCGGAATAGCTGCCATTCGCGGAAGCGCCGGGCATCGAAGGGCCGCGACGGCCGGTGCATCAGAAACTGCGGCCAGGCTACATCCTCCGGTCGGATGTGCGTGTAATCGCGCCGCCAGCGCGGCTCCTGAAAGTTCACGGAAAACTCCACACGCGTCACCTGGCCGAGAATGCCCGAGCGGACCAGTTTGGCCGCGCCCGCCAGGCGCGGATCGCTTCGCCGCTGCGTGCCGATCTGGACCACGCGGTCGCTCTTGCGCACCGCCAGATACGCCGCTTTGGCCTCGTTGAAGTCCACTCCCATCGGCTTCTCGCAGTAGGCGTCCTTGCCCGCCTCCACCGCGTCCTTCAGCATGATCGAGTGCGTGAAGTCGGGCGCCGCGATCAGCACCGCGTCCACGTCGCGCCAGCTCAGCAGTTCCTTGTAATCCACGGTCTGGCGCGGCTTGATCCCCCACGTCTTCTCAACAAACTGCACGGCCTTCTCGCGATTGGGCCGGTAGACGTCACAGATCGCGGTGATCACGGCGTTGGCGCCCTTGGCCTGGGCAACCTGGCGCATCAGTTCGGAGCCGCGACCGCCCGCTCCGATGACGCCGATCTGAATCCGGTCGTTGGCTGAGCGCGCCCGCATGGCGGCCGCGCCCAGGGAAGCAGACATGAATCCACGGCGCGAAAGATCAGACCTGAGATCCGGCATAGAAAACATAGAACCGCAATCGAGGGGTGGTTGGCAAGCGGTTCGAAACCCGGCTCCTCAGGGCTGCGAGCTCTCCGAACGGGACCCGTGCGGCGGGGCCTTCCGGACCTCCTCCAAGTAACGCTGCACGTAATCGCGAAAGATCAGCGGAACCTCGTCGCGACTGATCTCGCCGCCCGCTTCCCGGTGCCGGGCCTCCCGTTCCGCGTACGGCGTGCGCAGCTTCTGCGTGCCGGAAGCCACTTCCACGGTGACCTCACCCGTGAGGGTGGCCTGTCGCCGCCCGATGAGTTCGGTCAACTTGCCCATCGCGGCCAGTTGTTCGGCCGCTGCGGTCTCTTTGCGCCCGTCCTCGCGCCCGATGCCGCTACGGCCTTCTTTAGCCGGCTGGAGATCTGTGTCCGGCCCGCCCGACTTGCCGGTAGCGCCTCTCGCGCTCTGCGTTGCGTCGCCTTCCTGCTCGCCCTCAGCTTCCGTGCTGGCCTCGCCCCGCGACTGGCGCCCCGAACCGGGCATGCCTTTCTCCCCGCGCCGGTCCGCCCGCGATGACTCCCGCGTTCCCTCCGGACTCTCCACCGCCATCGAATCGCTGCCCGAGGATCGCGATTTCAACTGCGAGAGCAGGCTCGCCAAGGCTTCGCGAAATTTCTCGAGCAGGTCGCTGTTGCCGTTGCTCCAGGGCTGCCGGAAATCGGACGACCCACTCTGCGAGTCGCCCGTCGGACCGTCGCCCGCGCGCGCCATCCGCCCGTCGCCCTCGTCCAGCTCGGAACCTTCTTCGGAGAGGCCTGTGGGCACAGGCTGACTCAGGTCAGGCTTGGGCGGCGCGGTCGCCAGTTCGCCCCCGGCGCCGCCTTCGTGCGTCAACGCCTGCCTGGGCGATCGCCCGATTTCACTTTCCGCCTGCGAAGCCAAACCCAGCCGTTCCAGCACCCGGCGCATCCGGTCCACGAGGGCCGGCTCCGAAGTCCTGGCCCGCTCCGCGGCCTCCGGCGCGGTCCGCGGCCACATCGCAGCGGCGACGGGAGGACGAAGATCCAGACGAGCCTGCGCGCCATAGCGCAACGCGAACAGAGCCGACGCGATCACGACCAGGCCCGCCAGCACCCACACAGACCGGGGAAGGCGGACGGGCTCGGCCCGCGCCGCGTCAATTTGTCTTGCAAACTGCTCCGCCTGGGCGAACAGCGTGGCGCGGGCTTCGTCGCCCTGCTGGCAATCTCCATCCATGCTCCGAAAGTAGAAGGCCGTGGAAAGCGTGTCGAACAGGCCCAACCGCCGGTCTACCTGCTGCAAGACCACGTACGGCTGCGGACGCGCCCGGATCAACCTCACCACGCCGAGAGCGACCGTTCCCAGCGCCCAGGCCAGCAGCCAGCCGGTCTCCATGAGGCTCACTCCGGCCACCAGCAACGCCGCCAGCGCCGCTGCCCCCACCGAGAGCGTCCACACGGTCTCGGCCACGGCGACGTTGATCCACCGCCTGCGAAGCAAACTGCGGGTAAGCTCGTTCAAGGCTGCCGCGTCGAGACCCTCACGCCTCCGCCCCTCGCCGCTCTCTTGCCCGGCCGTCATTCAATCACCATCCTACACCGAGGCCCGCAGCCAGCAAAAAGCGGAGAGATCGAGCAGGAAACCGTCGCTGGGGTGGGTGATGGGATTCGAACCCACGACTCCCGGAACCACAATCCGGTGCTCTACCAGCTGAGCTACACCCACCGTGGGGAACCAAGATTAGTTTATCACACCGGCCCCGCGCCCTCAGGGAAGCGGCTTGAGAATCTTGACGCCCGGCGGCAGCCGGAACAAATCGTCGCTGAGACCGCGGTTGATCTCCACCTTCTCCGAATACATCTGGAAGATTTTCTCGCCGTCGCGCTCGCGCTCGATCACGTAAGGCCACTGGACGCCGCCCACGTCACGATACTTGGAGTAAACCGTGACTTCCTCGATGCGCCGGCGCGTCTTGGGATCTCTGCGATAGAACACCTGCCGCAGCGGCAGATACGTGCTCCCGTGCAGGTACACGGTGACGCTGCGGTTGTCTGCATCGGTGATTTCGAGAACTTCGACCCGCTGCCCTTGCCAGAGCTCCGTGCCGCGGGACTCCACCAGCAAGCCAGGCTCATCGAGCCGCTGCCTGAGGATGTAAAAGACGTTGCACAACGTGGTCTCTCGGTAGCGCTCCATTACATCCGGCGGCAGCGGACGCGCGCCGCGAAAGGTGATCTGGTAGCCCTCGGTCTCGGTGAACAACACCGCACCCCGATCCTCGTTGTTGCCGAAGGATTGCCGCTCGCGCACGCGCAACCGGTTGGGTCCCGCTTCCGCCTCACTCAGGTAGCGGGTTGAGATCGTGGTGCGCGCAAGGCCCGAAAGTTCTTCCCTGTAGAACGAGTAGGCGCGCCCGGTTTCCACGCGATCGCGCATGGCGCGGAATTTCTCGCCGCCCAGGGCGGTGAGGGCGCGTTCAAGGAGCTGGCGACCGGTGACCTGGCGATCCTGGGCCGCCAGAAGAGCGGAGGCAGCGAGCAAGCAACGGATGAGGGCACGGATGCTCACCGGAACCTGGTCTCCCTCCAGTTCGCAGTGTAGCGGAAAGGGGTGGGCGAGGGCGGCAGGGTGGCGGGGAGTCGGCGGGGGTGGCCGCAAACGATAGATACTGCTAATAGATATTTTTCTTGACAGGCTACAACATATTGGGTCATCATCGAAAACGTCGCCCCTGCGCCCCCCGGCGCTCGCCGCCAACCGCAGCGCCTCCGGTGGCCCGCTGCTCGGCTCCGCCGGCCAGGGGCCAGACGTGATACCGTTTTCGCCAAGGAGTTCTCGTCATGGGTCAGTTGAGTGTTCATACGCCTTGTAGCCCCCAAGTTCCCAGGCGCAATCTCCGTCCCCAGGAACGTACCGGAATCAGTTTCCCGCGCTACTTCACGGCGCGGCTGGAACCCGGTAAAACCCCCTATGACGAAATCCGCTGGGAACTGCGCCACTGCTCGATCACCAACGACAAAGGCGAAATCATCTTCGAGCAGCGCGATGTGGAGGTTCCCGCCGACTGGTCGCAGACCGCAGCCAACATCGTGGCCAGCAAGTACTTCCACGGCCGCCTCGGCTCGGAGGAGCGCGAGCGCAGCGTCGCCCAGCTCATCCGCCGCGTCGTGGATACCATCACCGCCTGGGGCAAGGAGGGCCGCTACTTCCGCACCGACGAGGACGCGGAAAACTTCCGCCTCGAGCTGGCCCACCTCATGCTCTATCAGAAAGCCTCGTTCAACTCGCCGGTCTGGTTCAACGTCGGCGTGCCCGAGGCCCGCGGCTACGGCTATTACTACGACGCCGAGACCGACGCCATCCACAAACTCGAACCCGGCGGACGCGTGCGGCCCCAGTGTTCGGCCTGCTTCATCATCTCGGTCCGCGACTCTCTCGAGTCCATTCTGGATCTGGCCAAAATCGAGGGCATGCTCTTCAAGTGGGGCTCGGGCACCGGCACCAACCTCTCGCCCTTGCGCGAACGCAATGCGCCGCTGTCCGGCGGCGGCCGCGCCTCTGGCCCGCTAAGCTTCATGAAAGGCTTCGACGCCTTCGCCGGCGTCATCAAGAGCGGCGGCAAGACGCGCCGCGCCGCCAAAATGGTCATCCTCAACATTGACCATCCCGACATCGAGGAGTTCATCTGGTGCAAGGCCCGCGAGGAAAAGAAGGCGCACGTGCTGATTGACGCCGGCTACGACCCCTCCCTGGACGGCGAGGCCTACAGCTCGATCTTCTTCCAGAACGCCAACAACTCCGTCCGCGTCACCGACGAGTTCATGCGCGCCGTGGTGGAAAACGGCGAATGGTGGACGCGCTCGCGGCTCAGCGGCCAGCCCGTCCGCCGCTACCAGGCCCGCGACCTGCTCCGGCAGATCGCCGAAGCCACCCACCAGTGTGGCGATCCCGGCATGCAGTTCGATACCACGATCAATCGCTGGCACACCTGCAAGGCCAGCGGCCGCATCAACGCCTCCAACCCCTGCTCCGAGTACATGTTCCTCGACGATTCCGCCTGCAATCTGGCCTCGCTGAACCTCATGAAGTTCCTTGGCCCCGACGGTCAATTCGACGTCGAGGCGTTCCGTCACGCCGTGGACACCATGATCCTGGCGCAGGAAATCATCGTGGACAACGCCAGCTATCCCACCGAGAAAATCGCCGAGAATTCCCACAACTTCCGGCCCCTCGGCCTCGGCTACGCCAATCTGGGCTCGCTGCTGATGGCTCTCGGCCTGCCCTACGACAGCGACGAAGGGCGCGACTACGCCGCGGCCATCACTGCGCTGATGACCGGCCAGGCCTATCTGACCAGCGCACGCCTCGCCCAGGCCCTCGGCCCCTTCCCCAGCTACGCTCCCAACGAAGAATCGTTCCTGGAAGTGATCCGCATGCACCGCGGCGCGCTCAGCAACATCAACCCGCGGCGCGTTCCCGCCGCCCTGTTCGAAGCCGCGCAGCAGTGCTGGGATCAGGCCTACGAGCTGGGCCGCGCAGTGGGCTTCCGCAATGCCCAGGTCACCTTGATCGCTCCCACGGGCACCATCGGTTTCATGATGGACTGCGACACCACCGGCATCGAACCCGATCTGGCCCTGGTCAAGTACAAGAAACTCGTGGGCGGCGGAGTGATCCGCATCGTCAACAACACCGTGCCCCAGGCCCTGTTCCGGCTCGGCTACACCCCAGAGCAGGTCGAGCGCATCGTCAGCCACATTGACGCCACCGGTTCCATCGAAGGCGCGCCCGACATCAAGCCGGAGCACCTGCCCGTCTTCGATTGCAGCCTCAGGCCTGCCAACGGCACGCGTTTCATTCACCACATGGGCCACATCCGCATGATGGCCGCCGTCCAGCCCTTCCTCTCCGGCGCCATCTCCAAGACGATCAACATGCCCGAGGACTCCACCGTCGAGGACATCATGAACGCCTACATCGAGAGCTGGCGGCTCGGCCTGAAAGCCGTGGCCATCTATCGCGACGGCTCCAAGCGCACCCAGCCGCTCAGCGCCAAACCCGATAGCGAGCGCAAAACCGCCGCTCCCGCAGAGAGGGTCGTCTACCGCCCCGTCCGCCGCAAACTCCCCGACGAGCGGCAGTCCATCACCCACAAGTTCTCCATCGCCGGCCACGAAGGCTACATCACCGTGGGTCTCTATGAGGACGGCACGCCGGGCGAGATCTTCATCACCATGGCCAAGGAGGGATCCACCATCTCCGGCCTCATGGATGGCTTCGCCACAGCCATCAGCTTCGCCCTGCAATATGGCGTGCCCCTGAAGTTCCTGGTGGACAAATTCAGCCACGTGCGTTTCGAACCCAGCGGCTGGACCAACAACCCGCAGATCCCCTACGCCAAGTCCATCCTCGACTACATCTTCCGCTGGCTCGGCGCCAAGTTCCTCGGCCCCGAGTACGCAGTCACGGAAGCGGGCGAAGCTCCCAAACTTCGCCCCACCGAGCCCGAACTGCAACCTAAGCTGCCCTTCGACATCCCGCCCGGCGACGCGCCTCTGTGCTCGGAGTGCGGTTCGCTCATGGTTCGCAGCGGCAGTTGTTACCGCTGTGCCAATTGCGGCGGCACCTCCGGTTGCGGATAAACTCATAGAGATGCTCGCGGGCGCGGCGAGTATCATAGTGGGCATGACCCACGCCGCCAGCCTTTCTCGCCGCGCCTTTTTTCCGTTCCTCATCCTCTCGCCGTCGGAGCGCAGGCGGCCCAACATCCTCGTCGTGATGTCGGACCAGGAATCGGCCCTGCTGCCGGGGCCTGCCTCGCTGCCTCACCGGCGCTGCCTCACCGAGCGCGGAGTCACTTTTCGCTACGCCTTCGCCAACACGCCGCAGTGCTCGGCGGCCCGTTCCGCCCTGCTCACCGGGCTGGAGCCGCACCGCACGGGCGTCATCACCAACGTGGATGCCAGCTCCCTGGGCAAGCCCCTTTCTCCCAAGCTGCCCACCCTAGCCTCCGTGCTTCGCGAGGCCGGCTACCGCACCGGCTACTTCGGCAAATGGCATCTGGGCAACGACGAGCGCGGCCTGGCGCAGTTCGGCTTCGATACGTACGCGCCATGGAAGTCCGACGAGTCCACCGCCAGGGAAGCCGCGCAGTGGATCCGCTCGCAGACCGAACCCTGGCTGGCCTGGGTCTCCTTCGTCAACCCGCACGACATTTACCAGTTCCCGCGCTTGATGGCCAGAGTCGAGCCCAGACCCGGCGTGCGCCCGCCTGCCTCAGGGCCGGAGTCGCTCGAGGGCAAACCCTCCGAGCAACGCGAGTACATGGAGCGCGATCAGGGACGCGTCGCGCTGCGCTACGGTCCCGCGGAATGGATTCGCTACCGCACTTACTATCTCGAGCTGGTCGAGAAAGTGGACGCCTTGCTCGGCCAGGTGCTCGACGCCTGCCCGCTGGAGGGCACGGTCGCGGTCTACACCAGCGATCACGGCGACGCCTTGGGCGAACACGGTCTGCCCTTCAAAGGCCCGTTCATGTACGAGCCGTTGATTCGCATTCCTCTGGTGATCGCTTCGCCGGGCGGGGCACTGGGGCGCGGTGAACGCACGGACTTGGTCACGCAGGCCGACCTGGCGCCGACGCTGGCCGCCCTGGCCGGAGTCCCCTGGCCTTCCCCCGTCTCCGGCCTGAACCTTGCGCGAGCGCGCGACCAGCGGCGCGAAGTGTTCCTGGAATACTACGCGAAACAAAAATGGGTGAATCCGATTCGGACCATCCGCACCCGCCGCTGGAAGCTCAACCGCTACGATCGCGGCAACGTGGAGCTCTACGATCTGGAGCGCGATCCGGACGAGGTGCGGAACCTCGCTGCCGAGCCTTCTCTGGCCAGCCTTCGCAAACAGCTCGAGGAACGGTTGGACGCGTGGCGCAAACCGTGGCTTGAAAGCGCACTGAGAAGTCCCGCCGCCGCGGCCACTATATAGGCAAAACCACAGTCCTCCAGGGGCGTCTCACGGGGGCGCCCAACGGCTCACTGCACGAGTCAGCCCGCGCCGGGCGGCTGCCCTGCCAAGCCGCCCGGCCCCTCAACTCTGCCCCAGAATCCGCCGCACCCGCTCCACGTTCTCGCGCACCTGATCGCTGTAGCGCGGGTACATCCCCACTATCACCGCGTCTGTCGGCTTGATGTTTTCAAAGGCCGTCCGGAACGCGCGCTCGATGCTCTCGGGGCTGTCCGTCAGCCGGCCCGCCGCCAGAATCTTGAAGGCCAGGCAGGGCTTGCGGGACTGCCGGATGGCTCGGAACATTCGCGGGGGGTCCTGCGGCAGGTAAACTTCACCCAGCGGTCGCTGCCCCAGCAGGTTTACGATCTCCTGCTCGGTCCGCGTGAGCCGATATACGCAGGTCATGAAAAAGTCAATGTCCCAGCCGCGGCTCTCCACTTCCTCCACCACCAGCGGATTGTGCGTGGAAAGGCCCACGAGCACGCCGCTGTCGCGCACCGCTTTGAGGAAGTCCTGGATCTTGCCCTGCTCTCCCGCCCGCCAGCGCCGGTCCGTCGTGCCCCCGTGGTGCACGATGCCGATCGGCCCCATGCGCGCAATCTTCGGGATCCAGCTCAGATCCTCCTCCATCCGCCGCGAGCTCAGCAGGATCCACTGGATCTTTCCCCCTTGCTCGCGGTAGCGCTGGATGTCCTCCAGCCCGCGCCTGGCATCGGAGAGTTGCCACGTGTTGATGCCATTCTCCTCACAGGCGCGCACGGTCTTGAGCACGTTCTCCGGCGTGGACCACTCCAGCATGTGCTGGTCGAACAGCCGGTTGAAGTGCGAAAAGCCGTAAAAGGGATTGGCGCCGAGAATCAGGCGGGTCACCTCGTATTTGCCGAGACGGATCGTGGGAAGCAGGGGCGCGGGTGCGGCCGGAGCGGCGAGGGCCGCGGACGCCCCGAGAAACTGCCGACGCGTGGTTTCCATGGACGAGCCCTTCGGGGGCTATTCTACCTGCGTTCGTAACGCCCCATGTACTGCGCCTCGGCCAGCACGTGGCCCTTGAGGGCCCGGTCCAGCTCGGCCCTCCGCGCCCCTTCGGCCAGCTTCAGCGACTCCACATCCAGCGCGTAAAGTTTGAAGAAATAGCGGTGCGGGCCGTGACCGCGCGGCGGGCAGGGTCCGCCGTAGCCGCGCTTGCCAAAATCGTTCGTCCCGCTCACGCCCATCTGCCCCGGCTTGAATCCCTGCGCGATGGCGTGGACCCCGGCCGGAATATCCCACAGCAGCCAGTGATTCCAGATCCCCACCGGCGCATCGGGATCGTCCATGATGAGCGCGAAACTTCTCGTGCCCGGCGGCTCCCCGCTCCACTCCAGAGCCGGCGACAAGTCGGCCCCATCGCAGGTATGCAGCTTCGGGATCATGCTGCCTTCCGCAAACGCGCTGATGACCAGTTTCATGACCAGCCTCACCTCCTCATGACTTGTCTGCCTTACTTGTCTGCCCTCAGCGCCCGATCGAGCGCCTCCACGAAGAAATGTTCACCCCACATGACAGACTCGTTCACGCCGAGCTTCTTGTGCAGGTGATAAACCCCGCCTTTCAGGATTCCCTCCCATTCGGGATCGTCCCGCGCCACCCAGCGCGTGGCCAGGGTGCGCAGAATGTGCCGCGCCGCTGCCGCGTAGAGCGCCCCCTTTGCCCGGTCCGTCAGCAGCCCGGCGAGCTGCAACAGTCCCGAAGCAGCGATGGCGGCGGCGGAAGTGTCTTGCAGTTGCCGGCTTTCCTCGGGTGCATCGTAGTCCCACGGTGGCACGCCGTCGGCGGGCGTGTGCGTCAGGTAATAGTCCGCGCAGGCCTCGGCGGTCGCCAGAAACCGCGGATCCCGCGTGTAGCCGTAAGCCGTGCCGAACCCGTAGAGCGCCCAGGTCAGCCCGCGCGACCAGCAGGAGTCCCCGCGCCAGCCCTGATGCGTGCTCTGGCGCAGGAACTCGCCCGTTTCCGTATCGAAAAGCCCTTCGTGGGCCGTCGAACCGTCGCCCCGCACCAGATAGCGCCGCGTGGTCAGGCAGTGCTCGAGTGCGATGTCGTACAGCCTGGCGTCCCCGGTGCGTTCGGCGGCGTAGAACACGATGCCCACGTTCATCATGATGTCAATGAACAGCGAGTTCTCGGCCACGAAGGAGCGCAGGTAACGGCCTTTTTCCCGATAGCGCAACGCCATGGTACGGCCCGCCTGAATGAGAACCGCTTCCCGCGCCGGATCCGGCTCGAGCTGGTTCCAGCGGTAATAGGTGGACATGAAGATGAAACCCAGATCGTGCACCTCGCGATCGTGCTGGCGCGGCTCGAGCGGGCGCGTGTAACGGATGGCCTGCTCGCGCCAGTACGCGGCCTCCGCGCTGCCTCGCGGCGCGCGCCGGCAGAAAATCCACATCATGCCGGGCAGAAACCCGTCGCACCAGTGCGTCCAGGCCGGCAGATCGTGCTTCCAGCGCCCCTGGTGCGTGTACATGGGATAGAAATCCGGATAGCGTTCGATCACGCGCCGCACTTGACGGGCGGCGAATTCCAGCGTTTCTTCGAACAGTTGGCGGTCTTGCGGCGTCAGATCCAGAATCATCGTTTCCACCTCAGGGCAACGTTCGCCACAACATGCGAAATCCTCGGGGCAATCGCAGCAGCCTGCCATTGAACAAAATGGCGCTCTCCTGTTCCGTGCTCGTCGCCACTACGTCGGTTTGTCGCCGCGCGCCAGCCACGATGCCGCCAAGCAGTTCCAGCCTGGCGCGGAATTCGGCTTCGAGTGACGGCCCCTCCAGCCGATCGAACTCGAGCGACACCATCCCATAGGCGCGAGGCGCCAGATGCTGCTGCACAGCCAGCAGCCTTCCTGTCACGCGCGCTCCTTTGGGCGCCAAAAGCTCGCCGCGGGCTCGTACGTCGCGGACCAGAACAGCCTCCAGCAGATCCCCCGCAGCCGCGCTGGCCGGCTCCAGCGGTTTTGTCAGGCTCAACTCGAGGTTCAGTCCGGGCGGCAAGCGTCGCCGCACCTTGCGTTCCTGCGGGGGCGAAGACAGGGGCTGCTCTTGCTCGAAGCGCACCTGGCTTTGCGCCGCATATTGCCGGCACCCGCTGAAAGAAATCCGGTTCTGGCTGGTGCGGCCTTCCCCCGTCCCCAGAGTCAACTCCGAGGCCGCCGGCAGCAAGACGAGGCGCCCGCCGATGCTCGTGCGCCCGTAGCGAATCGCGGTACGTACCGCCGTGACTTCGAGCGGCGGCGCGGGCAAACCTTCGGCCTCCACATCCAGCCGCAGCAGCTCTAGGGAATCCCGATCCACCCAGAAGCTGCCGCGGTAGGCCACCCGCGCGCTGTTGCGCCCGTCCCTGACCTCGTAGCCGCTCAGCTCGCGCGGCACCCGGTAATCGTACCGCCACGCGGCCCGTCCGTCGAGCCGATCCTCAGAGGGACCCTGGAACGTGGCGGCGTTTCTCGCGAAGATAGCCGTGGCGAAACCCCAGAAATCTCCCGTCCCGATGGGGCCGGGCGGAACGATCTGCGCAATGTCCCGGTTTTCGAACTCGGCCGCGCCCGGCCACGCGAACCGTTCCTTGCCGCCGATTACCGCGACCTCCAGCCGCAGTCGCTCCCACCACCGGCACTGCGGACAGGGATAGCCCTGCCGCCAGCGCTCGATAGTCTCCACGCAGGTGTAGTCCGGCATGCGTTCCAGCGTCTCGCGCATGCGGGCGCGGATCCTCTCCAACAGCCCGTCCTGCTCGCCCGCCTGCGCCGACACGCCTTGGAAGAGGCTCCAAACGATCGCCGCCAGCAAGCCTGCGAGCATTGCACCCATTATAGGCAGCGGGTTCGCCGTGCTATGATTCCTGCCATGGCAGCTACCAAAATTACTGTGTTCACCAACGGACCCATCCGGGTGGAGGGTGATTTCGAACTGGTGGATCAGGAGGGCAAAGTGTTCGGACTGGGCGGCCGCACCGCCATCTCCTTGTGCCGCTGCGGCCATTCGGAAAACAAGCCGTTCTGCGACGGCGCGCATCGCCGCGTCGGCTTCCAGCACGCTGCGACTGCCCGCGACCTGCCGCCCGTCAGCTAAGCCTCAGCCGGCCTCTTCCAGCACGCACACGTCGCGCAGATTGCGGTACTCCTCGGCGTAATCCAGTCCGTATCCCACGACGAAGTGATCCGGGATCTGGAATCCTACGTAGGCCAGGTCCACGGGCTGGATCCGTCGGCTCGGCTTGTCCAGCAGCGCCACCACCCGCAAGGACCGGGGCTTGCGTTGCGAAAGCACGTGCACCAGGTAATTCAACGTGAGGCCGCTGTCTATGATGTCTTCCACCACCAGCACATCGGCGCCCTCGATCGAGCAGTCCAGATCCTTCGTCAGCTTGACCTCCCCCGAAGTGCTCTTGCCCTTGCCGTAACTGGAGATCCCGATGAAGTCTATCCGCACGGGGCGTTCGATGGCGCGCGCCAGGTCAGCCAGGAAGAAACACGCTCCTTTGAGGATGCCGACCAGGTAAATCGGGCCTTCCGGATAATCGCGCGTAATCTGCGCCCCGAGTTCGCGGACGCGCGCGAGGATCTCGTGCTCGGGAATGAGCAGACGCAGGCGGGCCGCCGACCTGATCTCCGAAGGCATCAGCCGCCCCCAGCCCGCAGCGGTTCACTGGGCGGGCCAATGTGAATGTGCGCCCCCGTGGAGCGACCCCGCAAGGCGCCACGAAACGCGTAATAAGGCACGCCCAGCTTCTGCAAGTAGTTCCGCAGCCACACGCCCTCCGGACTGTCCGGGTGCAGCGCCACGTCCACCCGCCCGCGGTGATCCAGACCCCAGGCCCGGTGCAAAGCTGTCGCCCCGTAGGCGCTGACAGGCAAGGGACGCCCGAACTCCATTTCGAATTCCATCGCCAGCACCCGCATCAGCCCGGCGTCGAAACCGCCGCGGCCCGCGTAGCGCTCCACCAAGGGCCGCGGCTCCGGCGCGGGCAAATCCTCCCTGGTAGCCTCCGCTGCCTCGATGCGGGCAATCTCGGCCAGCTCATCGAGCAATCGCGCGCGGCTTTCGGCCAGCGCAAGTTCGCGCCGTGCCCGGTCCAGGTCCTCCAAGAGCGGGGTCAATGCCGTGCGCGCCAGCGCTCCCTCCTCGACCAGCCTTTTGGCCTCGTTCAGGCGCGCTTGCCGACGCTCGAGACGGCGTTCGGCAGCCGCCACCATCTCACGACCGTGCTCCTCGGTGAGGTCCTCGACGCCCAGGGCACCGTAAAGCGTGCGCCGCAAAATCGCCTCGTCGGCGCGATCCGCCGCCAGCTCTTCCTGCTTTTGCAAGAGCGACTTCGGCAACGCCCCGGCCGCTACCAACTGCTCGAGGCTTTGATCCGGGGGAATCGGCCGGACCACCCGTAGCGGATCCGGCTCCTGCGCCAGGCACACCCCCGCTGCCACTACCGTAAGGATCGCGCGAGTCACCAAACCCGATTGTAGTACGATAGGGCTGAGGAGTTGTTTGCCGGCGCCGAATCGTCGCAAACGCAAGACTGAGAAAACCACACAGCCCCCACCAACGCCGCCCTGGATCATCGCCGCGCGGGCGGCCGAGGACAAGAAAGCCCTCGATTTGCGCATCCTGGATTTGCAGGGCCTCGCTTCGTTCACGGACTACTTCGTGATCTGCTCGGGATCCAACCCCCGCCAGATCCAGGCCATCGCCGATGAAATCGAGCGGCGGCTCGCCGAGCAGGGGCGCAAGCCTTTGGGCGTCGAGGGCTACGAGCACGCCGAGTGGGTCTTGGTGGACTACGGCGAGTTCCTGGTCCACATCTTTTCGGAAGCCGCCCGCGCCTACTACGATTTGGAACGCCTCTGGCGGAAAGCCAAAGAAGTGACGCTGCCGCCGGCGGAGTGATCCGCCTCAGCCGTCCGGGCTTCGCCGTCTCCCCGGCGCCCGCGCGGGAAACGACGCGACCTGCCGCCGCCGGCTCGGATCCCGCCAACCTCGTGGCGCAATGGCTTGTCCGGGCCGATGCCCGCAAATCCTGCGACCGACGGCTCGATGCGGCATCGGGAACAGGCAAGCCGATGGACACATGACTGCTGCTCTGGCGGCAGTGGCCACGCCTGACCGGCCGCAGTGGCATGTGGTGGGGGTGGGGCGAGGGCGAGGGCCTGGTCACCGACCGGCTGGGTTCGGTGGGCGGCCCGGCGCGGTATTATCCTTACGGACAGGAGCGGCAGGCGACGCCCGAGGGAACGGAGAAGTTCGCGACGTACTACCGGGACGAAACCGGGCTGGACTACGCGTCGAACCACGACCTGCGTTGGCGCCCCGAAGCTCAGCCGTTGCTCCGCTCGCCCGGGCAAGCCAGCGCCTTGCGGGCAGCCGTGCTCCGCAAGGAGCGGAACTTAGCCGCCCTCTGAAACGGGGTTCACACAGCGAAGGTCTGGTTGCGGGACGACGTTTCCATGAATTCGAGCTGACCGAATCCCGCACGGAAAGGACTCGCTGGCCGATCGCGATCGTTCCAGGGATCCGACAATCAGGGGAGAGGTAAAAAGGGCGCCTAAATTGGCCTATTTTCAGGCGCAAAAGGACAGAGGTTCTGGGGCGGATGCGGGGGTTACTCCATCCTCGGAAGCTGGGAACCCTCCCTATCGCTCCTGCCGACTCGAGCATTGGCGGTGGGTAACCGACTGAAAATCAGTCACACTGCGCCCGAAAATTCCTCTTGAGTTGACCCAGAAGTTGAGCTAAAATGCAGCCAATTTGACCCTCGCTGCCGGGGTTGGGCGGCCGGGCGCGACGGGCCTCCGAGGGCATCGGGCGGCGTCGGTGGGCGGGCTTGATCCAAGGCCGGTTAGGGGAAGGAGGGACCTCAGTGTGGAAGCGGAAAGCGCGGTGGACGTTGATGGTCCTGGCCGTCGGGGTCGCGGTGGCCCAGCCACGCGTGGATCCGGCCAGCAGCTACGAGCGTGTCATCGGCGTGGTGCCCATGATCGGCAAGGGCACGCCGGAGGATCCTCGCCGGCCCATGTTCGCACCGGCGCCCGGGGCGGGTGCCGCGCTGGCGCGCGACGGGATCATCGCTTTCAGCTACCAATTGAGCGACGACGGACGTTTCGCGCTGGTCGAGTTCGTGGCCCGCACACGCGCCGCGCTGGCGCCCCTGCTCACCAGCGGCCGGAGTGACGTGAAGCTCTTCCTGCGGGGCTACGCCCGGCGCGAGGAAATCGAGCGGGAGTTCCGCCGCTACAAGCGGGACTTCAATCTGGATCGGTTCCCGAGGGTGACGGCGCCATGAGACTCAGGCAAATACTGCCGCTGGTAGCGGCCCCCGCGCTTTACGCAGCCTACCAGTATTACTACACGGATCCCTTGACTTCGGCTGACCCTGCCAAGTGGCGTATCAACGGTTCAGTGACGCCCACGGCTGGAGGGCTCACCGCGCCCAGCGGCCAGGGCGGCTCGCTGATTTCGCTACTGGCCGTGCCGGATGGGTCGAGTGCTTACGAAATCAAGACGACGCTTACCCTGACTGCCTCGGGCGGCTACTATGCGCACTATCTGCACGCCAGCACCGATGCCCTTCACGGTCCAGCAGCCCAGGGCGTTTATTATGCGGTGGAGCTGTTGAGCCCGGCTTTCAGCGGCTCCTCGTGCGTGGCCGGCCTGGCCGTGATCAAGCGCGTCAACGGGGAAGTCACCTGGCTGGCTTACACCACCGTAGCCTGTCGCGATCAGATGGTGTTGCGCTCAGTCTGGCTGCCGGCGCCCTGGCAACACATCAGCGTTTACGTTGACGACCGGCAGGCGCTTCTGGTTTCGGATTCCTCGATCCCCAGCGGGCAGCCCGGCGTGGGCGCCCGCGAGACGCCGGCGGGTAATGCGATCAGCTCGGTGGCACTGGGTCCGGCCGATCGTGTGGCGCCGCCCTCCCCGCAGGCCCAGAGCTTTGCCAGCGCGGCCTTCCCCAACCGTGTGGACCTGGCGTGGCAGGGGGTTACGGACGACACGAACGGCATCGGACTGTTTTGCTATTCCATCGTGCGCAACGGCGTGTGGCTGATGGCTACCCAGACGCCCGAGTTATCCGATCCCACCGTGCAGCCCGGCGCCACCTACACCTATCACGTGTATGCGGTGGACTACCACTACAACCACTCGGCTCCCGCCGTGATCACCGTCCAGACTCCGCCGCCGGAAGCGGTGGACCCGCGGCGCGTCGGGGTCCGTCCGACGGGGGCTTACTGGGGCGCAGCGGGCGAACGAATTGACCTGCTCTCGGGCAATCTGAATTTCACTCTCCCCTTGTTGCGCGCGCAAGGACGCGGCGGCAGCGGAGTGACCTTCGCCCTGAGTTACAACTCCCAATTGTGGAGGCGCGATCCGGCCGGCGTCTGGAAGCTCGGGCGCGACGTGGGCTACGGCTTCGGCTGGCGCTTGCAAGCCGGCTCGCTCACCCCGTACTGGTCGGATTACTGGACCATTCACCATTACGTCTTCACCGACTCCAGCGGCGCAGAGTATCGGCTGGACGTTAACAACAACGGCGTGTGGACCTCCCGCGAGGGCATTTATCTGGAGTACGACTCGGCCACCGAGCGCCTGTATTTCCCCGACGGCACGTTCTGGGTGATGGCGGCCGTCTCCGCCGGAACCGAGGAGGACGCGGGCACGCGTTATCCCACCATTATTCAAGACACCAACGGCAACCAGATTTACGTCCGTTACCATCCCGGCCGGGGCGTGCCCTGGCCCAACTCCAGCGCGCGCATCAACGAGATCGAGGACGTGCGGGCGAGGCAGATCTACTGGCCCGTTCGCTACGTCACCTACGCCTTCACCTTCAACAACGATCCCATCCCGCATTTGACCGCCATCAGAAACTACATCGGGACCGGCGAAGCTTATGATTTCACGTATGCGACGGCCGAGCTTTACTCGCCTTTTTCGCCGCCCGCCAGTTACGGCCCGACGGCCTTCCTGCAGCGGGTCAGCATCTGGGGGTTGAATCTGTCTCACCAGTTCGAGTACGGCACGGGGGCCGGCGAGCTGACGCGCATCGTACTGCCGTACGGCGCCTCTTTGCGCTACCAGTATCGCGACTTTACCTTCGTCGGGGGACGCACCTTGCGCGAGGTTCAGTGGCGGCATTTACGTCCCTCGGCCGGCGCGCCAGAGTATAGCTGGACCATTGCACGCGATGAGGGAGGCGATCCCGGCCGCAGCCTGCATTGGTGGGCTCAGTTGTTCGATCCCACGGGGATTTCGAAGGTGTGGTGGTTTTGGGCGGAAGGTCCCGCCTGGCAGCGCGGCCTGCTGGCGGCGGTTGAGGACCGCACGGTGCAAAACACCACCGGCAAGCGCGTAGAGTCTCTGAGCTGGACACAGGACGCCGCCGGCAACCCGTACATCAGCGCGGTCCTGACGACGCTGGATCCCAACACCCCCTACCAGAAGCAGATGCGGGTCGAGCAAACGGTCGACGTGCGGGGCAACGTTACCCAGCTCAGGGTCTTTGACTGGGGGAACCTCAGCCAGCCCGCCCGGACCTTCACCCACACGTACTTGACCGGGTCTCAGTACACCTCTCGGCGGATTTACAACCGTCTGGTTTCAGCCACGGTCAGCGACGGCAGCCAGAACCTGAGGCTGGTCGGGAACAGCTACGACGGCTCCTATTTGACCAACCGCACCGACCTGCGCAACCACGACACCGCCAATTACGGCGCCAACTTCCTGTATCGGGGCAACCTGACCGCTCAGACGGGCGGCCCCCGTCCCCAGTACTTCTGGTACGACATCACGGGAAACCCCACGCTGGTCTCCGCCTGGCCGGACGGCCGCGACGGAGTGGCCATCACCACCACCAGCCAGACCAACTACGCCGCTCCCAGCGTGCTGCGCAGCGACGCGCTGAACACCAACCTGAACTGGACCGCTTTCCTCGGACTGGCCTCGGAAACGGGCCCCAATGCAGACACCGTGAGCTTCACCTATGACGATTTCGCTCGCCCGAGCTCGACGACTTCCCCGGACGGAGCGGTCACGACTTATAGCTATGGAATCTCCCCACCCACCCGGACCGCCACCACCAACGGTCGCTGGGAGAAGACCACCTTCGACGGCCTCGGGCGGCCCATCCGTACCGAGCTGGGCGCCGGCAGCACGGTTTACTCGATCGTGGAGCGCGAGTACGGCCCCTGCGCCTGTTCGCCACTGGGACGCCTCGTGCGGGTGTCGCGACCCTACACTCCAGGTGGCGCCATTTACTGGACCACTTACACCTACGACGCCTTGGGCCGGGTGGTGCGTGTGGACCATCCGGACAACTCCGGGGCCACGATCTACGTCTATGAAGGCAACACCGTGAAGGTGATTGATCCCGCGGGCAAATGGAAGAAGTACACCCTGGACGCCTTTGGCAACTTGATCCAGGTGACCGAACCCAACCCGGCAGGCGGGGCGGACCATCAGACCTACTATCGGTACAACCTGCGCGATCAACTGGTCCGGGTGGAAATGCCGCGCGAGGGCGCCACCCAGGTGCGCACCTTCAGCTACGACGCCTTGGGGCGGCTGGTCAGCGAGACCCATCCGGAGACGGGCACGACCACGTATGGCTACAATGATGACGGGCTGCGGGCCTTCAAGCAGAACGCCCGCGGGCAGCGCATCGAGTACGATTACGACGAGTACCGGCGGCTGATCCGCATTCGCCGGCCGGAGGAAACCGTGACGCTGGCTTGGGGCTGGAGCGTCGCCGAGGGTACGGCGGGGCGTTTGGCGAGCTGGTCCAACGGCTTCCTGGAGGAAAGCTTCCGTTACACGGCCTCGGGGCGAGTGACCTGGAAGGGGTTCCGGGCGCTGGTAGGCGGGAACTGGGAGCAGCGGGAGATCGTCTACAGTTACGACAACGAGGGCCGGTTGACGGGAGCGAGATCTCCGGGCGTGGGACCCCTCACCTACAGCTATGATGCCTTGGGCCGGTTAAGCGGCCTCACGGAGTGGGTCCAATGGCAGGGCCGGCAAGTGACGTGGGTTCGCGATGTGAGCTACAACGCCGCTGGACAGCCCGTCTCTCTGGTCAGGCTCTACCAGCGCGGGGAGTCGCCGGGCGAGGACGAGCAGGTGAGCGAGCGATGGAGTTATAATCCCCTCGGGCAGGTCGTCTGGCATGGGGTGCAGCGTTCCAGCGGGGAGTATTTGCTTAATGTCCAGTATCGCTACCCGGCCACCACCAACAACGGGCGGCTGAGCCAGATGGTCGTCGGGGGTGAGGAAGTGAACTTCACCTACGACAGTCTGAACCGGCTGGTGCGGGCCGAGACCAGCGGGCCGCAGTGGGGGCAGGCCTACAGCTACGACGGCTTCGGCAACCTGGTGGCTCAGACGGTAACCAAGGGGACCGCGCCAAGCTGGACGCGATGGGCCGACCCGGCCACCAATCGCTTGACGGGTTTCAGCTATGACGCCACGGGTAACGTGACCGCGATGCCCAATCCGACCGGCTACACGCAGTTTGAATATGACGCCGAGAACCGGCTGGTGCGAGCCAGCCGGGGCGAGAACCCCGATTATTTCGAGCAGTACCGCTACGGGTTGGACAACCGGCGGCTCTGGCGTCTGGTCCAGCAGGGCGAGGGCAACCGCAGCGAGCAGGTGTTCTTCTACGGGGCCTACGGCGAGCTACTGGACGGCGGGCGTATCTACTTCGGCGGACGGCTGATCGGACGCAGCGGCATTTCCGAGGGCGTGGGCGTAGTGACCGACCGGCTGGGTTCGGTGGGCGGCCCGGCGCGGTATTATCCTTACGGAGGGGAGCGGCAGACGACGCCCGAGGGCACGGAAAAGTTCGCGACGTATTACCGGGACGCGACCGGCTTGGACTACGCCTGGAACCGCTACTACACCGCCGCTTGGGGTCGCTTCATGCAAGCCGATCCCTACCTGGCCCCCGAGGCCCTGAAGAACCCGCAGGGATGGAACCGGTACGCGTATGTGGCGGGGGATCCAGTGAACTTCAACGATCCGGCGGGGCTGAACCGTGAGTCTCCCGAGCGGTTGATCTGTTGGGTTGACGGCTTACAAGTACCCGAGGAACTCTGCCGTATGCTGCTATACTCCCCAGAGGGCAGTTGGACCGGAGGCGGCGGTGGTGGTGGACCCTTGTCCTTGGAGCAGCAGTTTTCGATCGCCTATGGCGTGAGCGAGGCGTGCGCCAGGGGCTTGTTCGAGACCACCTCGGAGAAGTACCGCCCGCGATCCTCCCTTGATTTCGGGCCTTTTTGGGCGATGGTCGAGCGGGCCAACGCGCATCGGCATGTACTGGTAGCGGCGGCGGAGCGGTGGGGGATTGATTGGAGGATGCTGGCAGCCATCGGGGTGCGGGAATCAGGTTTCCGAAACATTGCCGAGCTTGGGGGAGGCCCAGGCCGGGGCGTCTTCCAGATTGACATTAAGGCAAACGCGGGCGAGGTCACCGAGGACCAAGCTTTCGATCTGGAGTTTGCTGCCAACTGGGCCGCAAAGACCTTGGCTCGCAACGCAGAAACTCTGGCGGCAAGCTATGGTCTTGGCGGCGAGCGTTTGTGGGCCTTCGTCATTGCGAGCTATAACGCAGGGATTGGAAACGTCCGGGACGCGATAAACAGGCGGCTTGCGCGCGGCGGGACGATAGATCAGATCACGAGCCTCGATTTCCTCACGACGCGGGAAAACTACGCTCGCAACGTGATGGACCTGATGGAGTGCTTCCGATGAGGATGGGGCAACTGGCGCTGATGGGGCTGGTGGCGATGGCGGTCTCGGGCTCCGAGATCGAGATCGAGGGCTATCAGTTAGGCTGGAGCGGGGGCGTCACGGGGTTCGGCCGTCACGCTGTTCTCAGCCCGGGAGGGATCGTGGTGGTCATTTCCTGCCCGGGGGAGACCAAGCTAGTGGGCTTTTCGGCCCGGGACCGTTTGTATCACGGCATGCACCTGAACATGAGGGTTCGGCCATGCTTGGAGAAGGATCCCTGCGTCTGCCTTCCCGAGGAGGTGCTAGGGGTGGCCACCGTCATCGAGCGAAGCAAGGAGCAACGCCCTGAATACCGCCGCGCGTACGAAACCATTTTTGAGTTCTTAAAATCCTTGTGGGGACCGGGCGGACGGCCGCCGGCGGAACTGTTCACGTTGCGCTGCCGGTCGGACCCTGCCTCTCAGACAGCGATCGAGCAGTTGGTGCGAACCCGGTGGCAGTGGAAGGGAGGTACGCCTGTGGAGCTGGATGGCCTCAATGCTTGGGCGTTTGCAGAGCTTGGGGAGAACCGCGCGGCGGCAGTCTTGGCTCCCCACCTTTTTCATCCTGACACTTCGGCCCGCATAGAGGTGGTCTTTGAGGCTGGCCGAGTTCTGATTGATCGGGTTTCGCTGGAGCCTCCGAGCTCGTACCATCGCTTATTCGGCCGGTATTGATAGTCTTCTTGGGAGGCATGCGGTTGGGGGCCGGGGGGCCGCAACCCCCTACACACCGATAACGGGCTTGGACACTTCTGACGAATTTCCCGGCGCGGTATTATCCTTACGGACAGGAGCGGCAGACGACGCCCGAGGGAACGGAGAAGTTCGCGACGTACTACCGGGACGCGACCGGGCTGGACTACGCCTGGAACCGTTACTACACGGCAGCCTGGGGCCGGTTCATGCAAGCCGATCCCTACCTGGCCCCCGAGGCCCTGAAGAACCCGCAGGGATGGAACCGGTACGCGTATGTGGCCGGGGATCCGGTGAATTACCACGACCCGGCGGGGCTGGACGCGTGCTCGGGCAACTACGGGGCGCCATGCTTTTCGATCACGGTGGTGAGGTTCCTCTATTTCCTGTGGCTGCGATCTTTCGGCGGCGGGGGCGGCGGTTCGTCGGACCTGTTCGTTGCCGAGGCCGCTGAGCCGATAGAGCTTCCGGAGCCCGGGCTTGACCTCGAGGCGGGCGGCTCCAGCCTCCCGCGCTGGTTGCAGGTAGTGCTTGACAGGCGGCAAGCGCTTCTCGCGGCCATTTACGGCACGGGTGACGATGTGTTCGGTGGGGAGATTTTGGATGGCATGGCAGGCCGGGAGAGCGCCTGGGACCCTAGCGCGGTAAGCGCTACTGGAGCCCGGGGGCTATTTCAAATTACTGAGACGGCTTGGGAAGAGATTTACAAGGGTGTTCCGAATGCTCCCGAGTACAAGCTCGAGGTCTGGGATCCGGCGCGGAGCGCGGCTGCGGCGGCCGCCTATCTCCGCATACGGCTGAGCCGAATTGTCGGCATGGAGAAGTATCTGGCTCGGGACTATAGCGTGAGCGATTTGAAGAAGGCCATCCAGGCTTACAACAGCTCGACTATCGCGCCCAACTATGCGGAGGAAATTTGGGAGTGCGCGCAAAGGTTGAAGGCCGGCGACCTGTGGGGCGCCCTGCGCGCGATCCGAAAAATACCGTAAGGCGTGATGCACACATGATCCAGGAGGGTTGTGAGATGCTGCGACTGGCGGTGGTGTTATTGGCCGTGTCCATCCCCGGGTGGGCCCAGCAGGCTGGGGCAGCCCGTCTCTGTCCGGAAGTGATTACCACCCTGTATATGGACTGGCTATCCGGCATCCCCCTGGAGACGCAGGCGCGGATCGAGTTGCGAAACTGCCGGCGGGGCCAGGTGGATTCCCTGCAAGTTGCGGCTTGGACGGCCAAGAGCAAGGAACCGGCTTTGGTGGTGGATACCGGTCGCGACACGATTTCGCGGTTGCTGCTGGATGGGAACGTGTTTTTGCTGATCATGGACGGTGCTTCGGACAAGCTTGTGCAAGTGGTGGTGTATGATCGAGGGAGCTTTCAGTTGGCCTTGCAGGAGACCACGCAGGGCAAGGTGCGGGTGCAGACCAGCGCTGACAAGCTGACCTTGAGGATCGTCGAGGCCGAGGGCCTGGAACGGGTCATGGAGTTTCCTACGCAGGGAAGCCTTCTGCATGAACCTGGGAGGCCCCCTGCTGACTCACCCGAGGCCGCCGAATCGGCCCTGCGTTCCCCTCGGTCTCCCGAGCAGACCCCGAAGGGGTAACCAAGTCGGAGATGCCTATGATTGTGCTGTTGGTAGCTTTATGGTTGGCTGTGCCGGTCTCCGCAGAACAACGAGGGAGGCCCCCGGAAAAGCGTTGCTCGGAAATTCTCACCACGCTGTATCCGCATTGGAGCACCCGCGCGACGCGGGAGAATTGGCCCCGCGTCGAGCTACGGGTTTGTCACGTTGTGGACTTGCCTACCCGTGGGTGGCCCGAGATCGTGGCCTGGACGGAACACAGCAAGGAGCCGGTAGTACTACGGGATGACGCCGGCATCTCGATTGTCCGCCTCGTGGCGACCGAATCGGTGTTCGTGATCGTGGGTGTGAGCGCCACTCGGGAGCTGGTGTATGTGGTGACCTACGAGGAAGGCGCCTTCCGCCTCGCCCTCTTTGAGGGAAGCAAGTACAGGGCCGCCATTGACATGAGTGACGACAAGCTCACGTTGAAAATGCCTCCCGACGAAGCGGCCCAACCGGTTACAGTCTATGAATTTCCCATCCTCACTCAGCCTTCAGCCAGGCCTGAGGGGTGGCTACCGGGCGCGCCGCGCCTGGGGGCTCCCGGGCGAGACCGCACCGGAAGGGGGGAGTAATGACGCGCTTGATGCTGTTTTTGCTAAGCGTGGCGATACCGCAAACGACCCTGTGCGAGCCCAAACCTTGCAGTCAAATTCTGACCGCGCTCTACCCCGACTGGAACCCGAAGCTACCCCGGGAGAAGCAGGCTCGCGTAGAGGTTCGCAACTGTGGCACGGCCGACAAGATACAACTCCAGATAGTGGCCTGGACCGCCTACGCTACGGAACCAGCCGTAGTGGCCAAGACAGGACCAGGCAGGACTGTCTGGGCCGAGCTTCCCGATTTGCCTGGCGCGCCCCGGCTGCCCACGATAGAAAGGACCAAGCCCGACAGCCGAGTTGTGCGGATCGTTGTGGCTGGCAACGTGTTCCTCTTGGAGACGGCGGGCGAGGGCGGCAACTTGGTGACGGTTCTGCTCTTCGATAAGGGTAGTGTGGGCAAGGAGTTTCAAATACACACGACGCGGTATCTGCCTGTAGTCCTGAACGGTAATAAGCTAACGTTCAGATGGTGGTCAGATGACGGGATCGAGCGGGTTATTTCGTACTCGACCGGATTGAGGTGAAAGGCACGGCGGAGGGGCGGGCGGGATCGCGAGGTGTCATCCTCACTGACAGGAGCGGCAGGCGACGCCCGAGGGAACCGAGAAGTTCGCGACGTACTACCGGGACGCGACCGGGCTGGACTACCCTGGAACCGGTACTACACCGCCGCCTGGGGGCCGGTTCATGCAAGCCGATCCCTACCTGGCCCCCGAAGCCCCGAAAAACCCGCAGGGGTGGAACCGGTACGAGTATGTGGAGAACGATCCGGTGAATTGGTTCGATCCCAGCGGCTTGCTTGCGCTCTGCCCGTTCGGAACGGTGACGGCACGGTGACGGCCCCCAATGGCCGCGGTTGCCCGGGCATTGAAAGGTTCGCGGAGGCCTTCACTCCCCTGGACGTCGGTGTGGCGCCTCCCGCGCCCGGCGGAGTAGGGGGTAGGGAGGACGCCGGCGGCTCTCAGGCGCCCGGGCGCGGGGTTGCGCGCCGAAGCCCACCCTCTCCGGCCTCTTTCACCTTCGTCAGAACCAGCTCGAGCAAGCTCTCAACCTCCTCGACTTCGAACTCGCTCTCCAGCCAGTACAGGGGCAAACCTTCGAGCTGGGCTTGCCATCCCTCGGGCAAGTTCACCAGGTCCTTTTCCGTGGTGACGAGCGCGTCGGCGTCGCTGCCTCGAGCCCGCTCGATGATCGCGCGCAGTTCCTCGACGCGGTAGCGGTGGTGATCCGGATACTCGGCGCGCCACACGGTTCGCAGTCCCAGCGCGTCCAGACTCCGCCAGAATGACGCCGGCTGGCCCAACCCGCAGAATGCAGCCGGCCGCGCGAAAGGCGGCTCGATCGCCGGGCGGCGCGCGCCGCTCGCCGCCTCCACCCACGCTTTCGGACGCCGGCGAGCGCGGTGCACGGGCGCATCCCGGTTGTAGCGCCGGATCAGGCGCTCGACGGCTCCCGTGTGCGGCAGCGCTTCGCTGTGGCTGATCCCGATGACGCCCGCGCGGCTCAGCGCCGAGAGAGGCTCGCGCAGGCGGCCTAGCGGGAAGACTTCGTCGCTTGGATCCAGTGCGTCCACCAGGACAATGTCCAGGTCGCGGTCGAGGCGCGCGTGCTGGAAGCCGTCATCCAGCAAGAACAAATCGGGTTGAAAACGTTCCAGCGCGATCGCGCCCGCCTTGCCCCGATCCCGTCCAATGCCCACCACCGCAACGCCGGCACGCAGGTGAATCTGCGCCTCGTCGCCGGTGATCTCGACGGGCGCCTGCGCCTTCGGCGCCAGCGCCACCGGCTCAGCCCCGCCCCGGCGACGGTACCCTCGCAGCAGGACCGCGGGCCTGTACCCGCGTTCTGCCAGCCGCTGCGCCAGCCATACGGTGAACGAGGTCTTGCCCGCGCCGCCCATGCTCAGGGCCCCGATGCTGATCACCGGCCGCGGCAGCTTCACACGCCGCGCCCTCCCCGCCGCCCGCTTCAGCACGCCGCCCGCCCGCCACAGCAGCGATAGCGCC
>Ga0078972_1001208_pt1 | contig 99499 bp, 93 predicted proteins | sample YelNatPaOPGAMG01_FD_67568 | JGI IMG/M metagenome (GOLD analysis project Ga0078972, IMG submission 67568) | Hot spring thermophilic microbial communities from Obsidian Pool, Yellowstone National Park, USA - OP-RAMG-01 (SPADES assembly) (version 2) | ecosystem: Environmental > Aquatic > Thermal... | reverse complement strand
CCAATTTTTCTACCAGTGTATAACCCAAATATACCTATTATTACACCCGAAGAAATGGTTAAGGAATTTAATATAAAAGCTTTAATGAGTAATGCGTACATAATATATAAAAATGAAGAATTAAGAAAAGAAGCTCTTGATAAAGGAATACATAATGCATTAAATTTTTCTGGAACAATTTTTTGCGATTCGGGAGCTTATCAAATGTTTCGTGGAGAAATAAAAATTTCTCAAAAAGAAATAATAGAATTTCAAGAAAGAATAGAAACAGATGTTGGAGTAATGTTGGATGTCCCTTCAAAAAATGAAAGCTATGAAGAAACGAAACAAAGTGTTTTAGAAACAATCGAAAGAGCAAAAGAATGGGAAAAAATAAAAACTAGTAACAATGTACTTTGGGAAGGAGTTATTCAAGGTGGAGGATTTAAGGAACTTGTAGAATATTCTTGTAAAAAAATGAGAGAGTTTGAGTTTGATATTTTTGCTGTTGGAATTCCTCCATTATTATGGAAAAATTATGAATTTAAATCTATTGCTCTACAAGGTTTAATCACAAAATCAAATATACCATTGAATAAACCATTACATGCTTTTGGAATAGGACATCCAATAATTTTCTGTTTTCTAGTAGCAATCGGATATGATATTTTCGATTCAGCTTCATATGCTATTTATGCTCGTGACCTAAGATATATAACTGAATATGGAACGAAAAAAATTGAGAAATTAGAATTCCTTCCATGTAATTGCCCTATTTGCTCTAAATATACAATAAAAGAAATAAAAGAAATGGAAGAAAATGATAAAATAAAAATTATAGCAAAACATAATCTTTATACAATTTTAAAAGAAATAAATAACCGAATTAATGGTAGTTACTAACAAAGCCACCAATAGTGGTGATATACCTGAGAAAAGTGCTACGCTTGTTGTGAAGCTACACAAGTGCCATATTTTTGAAAAAGCCCCTTCTTCTATAAGCGATGTTATCAATGAAACGCTGCATGAAGAAGAGCTTGCTGAGAGAGCACAGGGAAACGAAAAATTCAAGCTTAAGAAGCTCAACGTTGATGGCTTCGATGCTGAGCTATATTTTGATGTAAAAGACATGCAAAATCTTAAGCTTGGGGAAGTCATTAATCTTATAGACAAGCTACAAGCAAATGATAAAAGGATAGAAGCTTCATTTAGGTTTGAGGAATAAACAAAAACCAAATTACAAATTGAGGTTATATTAACTTCAGATTTTTCTTTATTATAAAAAGGAGAAGAGGTGAGAAAGCTGGAGTGGGGAAGTGCTCTCTCTACCTCTTTGTTCCTTCTAGCATAAGCTCCTTTGGATCAATGCCCTTCATCAATTCTTCGTTTAGCAAGTGCAGTTCAACAATCTGCTGGTTTAATACCCTTATCTTTGCAACATTCTTAACCTTTGAGATTGTATTTGAATTTATCATTGCAAGCTGTGTATTTAGTTGATCGATCTTCTTGTTGTTCTCTTTGACCATGTCTCTTATATAACTCTTAATCACAGTCGGTGAGTTTGCATATTCCAATACCTTTACCCCTGTCATAACAGCAAGGTAGCTATCCTTCAGCTTTTTGCCAAGTCCTACTATCAGGTTTGTTATGGAATTAGTGTAATCCATGAGTTCATCGGTTGAAAAGGCTTTTTCAACAAGAAGTGGTATTATATGCACTTCATAATCCCATGAATTGCCAAGCTTGTCTCTTACATTGAGTATGTTATCCATCAATATTGTGAGTTCATTTATGCCTTCTACCTTGTTAATCCAGCTCTGCAGCACAAGAACATTGTATGCTTCCTTCTTTCCCTCTCCAAACCTGCGCTTATAATCATTAAGCAGCATGTTTGCAATCCTTGCCTTTGCATTCTCTGTGCTCTTGTCTGCATTCGCCTTTTCCTCTTCCTTCAATGCATTGTAATGCATAACCAAATCATTTACACTGTTTGATTCATTAATAAGATCATAAACCGCCTTTTCTGCAGCGCTCATGCTGCCAAGCCTTTTGTTATAGCTTAGCATGAGCATGCCAACTAGCTCAGCATACTTCTTGTATTCATTTTTATTCTTTGACTTTTTCATAATAAGCTCGAATATATTGCTATGTGTTATAGCCTTTTCATTATCCTTAGCCATGTAATCAACTTCAAACCCAACTCCAGCATCAATATCCTCATTCATTTCCAAACCCCTCCTCGCGTTCTAAATATTGTGAACAAACTATTTTTTAAATTTAACTATTTTTAGTAATGCTTTAAGTGAACAAATCTAAAAATAATAAACATCTTTTTAATTTTTTTCGTCAGCGTAAACGATCTGCCAAGCATTATAGCCTATCTTTATTATTTTTATAGGCCTATTCTCATTATTGCCTGGTGCATTGGCAGATGCGTGCTTAAGCTTATTAAAAGGCCACATAAAATTCCACCTCTACCTCTTCGACATTATATAATGGCCCTCCACATACCTGCTCTTGAGAGCATTTTTCTTTATAAAATGCTCGAGGGCATTGCTTCCTTCTTTTCTGGCAGCAACTATATAGCCAACAGACCCGCTTGTTATCTGCACCTCTTCTACGCCTTCTAAGCCGAGAAGCTCACTAGCAAAGCTCTTCGCATTTTTATTCGGCTGAGGCTCAATAAAATAAAAGCCATACTTGCTTGTTCTTATGTTCCAGTTTTTCTCTTTCATATCCCCACCATGTGTAGCATGATAATGGTAATGGTGGGCATAGACACTGGTGTGGTTTGGGAGAGCAGAGAACAAGTTACAAACATTTACGTCTTCCACCATTACCACTGATAAATATTTTATGCAAGGATATATAAATAATTAACTAAAAAACTTTTATACTTATTTAAAATTATTCCAAAATATAATAAAATATTTTAAGATTTTGAGATTTAGAAAGGCAAATAATGAGAAGGTTTATATTAATGCAATAAGAGATACCTTCATGGTCTCTAAGGAGAAGGAAGAATATATAAAGAACAAGCTGCCGTATGAGATATTAAAAAGGATCTATTCTAACTCACGCATCTCGCTAAGGCAGTTTGGAAAGGAGCTTGGCATATCGTACCATGTGGTAAAGTCTGTGCTCGAGAAGCTGGAGAAAGAGTATGCAATAAAATACACGCTTGAGCTAGACGAAGTGGCATTGGGCTTTGTGCCTGGCAAGATTGTACTAGTGAAATTTAGTGAGAGGCCAAGCATAGAGATAATAAAAGGCGAGTTGGCAAATGACCCTTATGTGCAGAATGCATACCTCACAGAAGGCGATTTTGACCTACTTTTGCACGTAGTAGGCTTGACGCAAAAGGAATTCGGAGCGTGGCAGTGGAAGTTTAGGCTAAGATTCAGCAAACAAGGTGCAACATTATATGTTGCAGATATTTCAAGATTAATCATAGGCTTCCTTCCTTTAAAGAACGAGGTAATAGAAAAGTCACCAGTCTTGTCAAAATCAGAGAAGCAAATTCTGATGCTTCTAAACAACAACTCTAGAATGAAGCTGGTAGAGATTGCAAAAAAGCTCAAAGTAAAGGATCTTGATAGAATATTATACATTATCAGGAAGCTCAAAAGCATGGGCATAATTAAAAAATTCTCAGCTCTCACACAAAACCCAGATAAAAGATTATTTTATGTTTATACTGTTTATGTAAACCCAATAGAGGAGCACGGCAGGTTTGTAGGTGAATTTCTTAATAGTATATCCAATAATCAAGAAGTCGGGATTGTTAATGAATATAATTTAATTTTAACTGCTCAAGGCTTTTTTGATAGCTTATATATTTGTGTTTTTAAAGACGGTGAAGCATTAGCAAAAAGAGGTCCTGATCTATTAAAAAATATATGGTCCAAGGAAAATCCCTTAATTAAAAAAGCGATCATAACAGGAATAATTGTAGGTGAATGGCCTTTTCACTTGGAAGAAATAAAAATCTAAAATTCAGAAAATCTTATGTAGCAATTTCTTCGATACTTTTATACTTCCTTTGTAGTCATCTCTAATCTCATTAATTCCTTCATTTACTATCAATCTAGGGCATTTATTTTCTTTATCCATATCATCTGTAGCAACAATTATGGTTCTTCCTTTATTCTTTAAAATCTTCATGCTCTCACCTGTAATAGGCTTGAGTATCAAATACTTAAAAATCTTTCTTATTTGAGCATTTACAGAAATGCATAGCAGAAAGCCCACGATTTCAATCTTAGGATGGACGAACTGTAGAAATGTATATAAATGCGAACTTAAGTATGTGAATATTGATTTAATAGGGTGTGTCTTAAGGAGCTATTCAGGATGAAAAGGCAGAAAAGTGGCTAGAAGAAAGTATTTTACTTACCCAATGCTTTACAATATAATTGGGAATGCTATGTGCTTTACAAGGCTCATGCGCAAGATGCTTAAATATAAGCATGCAAGCATTTATGTTGGTAGCAAAGTTCTTGACGTGCTTGTTGCAGATTCTTTGCCAAAGCTTATGCTTGGGCTTATGCATATGAATTCACTCGGCAAAAACGACGGCATGCTTTTTGTATTTAGCAGAGAAGCCAGGCACGGCATATGGATGCGCAACATGCTTTTTCCTATAGACATTATATGGCTTAGCAAGCAGCTCGTTGTTGTTGATATTGTTGAAGATGCAAAGCCCTGCAGCTCTATATTCAGATGCAAAACCTATCTGCCAAGGGAAAAGGCTATGTACGTGCTCGAGCTAAAGGCTCACATGGCTAAAAGGCTCGGCATGCATAAAGGCGTTAAGCTCAAGCTAAAGCTATAGAATAATTAGCCAAATTTTTGAAGCCCCTGGCGAGAATTGAACTCGCGACCTACTGCTGTATAGAAGTTTTTACCATGCAGTCGCTCTACCACTGAGCTACAGGGGCCTAGCTTAGTAGCTATTAGAATACCTTGTAAACCTTGTCGCCCTCCCTTACCTTTTGGTCTACCTTTAACCCTATAGATTCGCCGCTCCCAGCTTCTTCAACATTTATGTGCTCTATCTGTATGCTCTCAACCTTCTGTGTAAAGTTTGTTGTTTTACCCTCTATTGCTATCGTATCCCCAACTTTCAGCTTGTCGCTCAGCTCAACTATCGCTACACCTATTTTGTCATAGTAATGTGTAATAGTGCCAACAGGTGTTTTGTTTTCCATGATTTAAAATAAGAAGTATAATTTAATAGGTTTTTCCTTTACCGCTTTATCGCCTTTATCGGTCTCGATTCATATTTAAACTTGGATAGCAAAAGCGAGAGGATAATGGGCAAGCTATAATTTGCAAATTTAGGCAAATATATAGAAGCCATTAGGTTATAAAATAATATAACTAAGTGGATATTGTGGATCTACAATTTCAGGTAAATGTCAGGATCCTATTTTCTATTTAAGGAATTTTTCATATACCTGCAGCGCATAATCTGCAGAATATCTCTCTAATACAACCTGCCTTGCTTTTTTCGCCTTTTCTTCATACTCTCTATAGTTTTTAAGAACCTCATTTATGCTCTTTCCAAGGCTTTTTTCATCTAGCGTTATGCAAAGCTTTTTAACATCGCTTGGCAGCGAGGTTGAGCCAACAATGAATACAGGAACCCCAAGCATCATAGCTTCTAGCGTTATAAGGGATAAGCCTTCCCTAGCTGAGAACATAAGCAGACCACGCGACTCCTTTATACTAGCAAACAACCTCTTTGGGCTTAGCCTTCTTATGAATTTGATCCTTTTCTCTATGCCGAGGTCCTTTGCAAGCGCCTTAAGGTTCTTCTCCTCTGGCCCTATGCCGATGATCTTTGCGCTTGCATCGCTCTCAGCAATAGCCCTTAAAACCATGTCCATGCGCTTCTCCGGAACAAGCCTGCCTATAGAGATGAATTGATCCTTCTTCTTTACATGCCTAGCATCAAACTCATAACTAGAAACAGCTGCAGGGAAGACTATGCTTTTCTTTCCAAATTCTTCATAAAGCCTCTTTGCTGTTTCATTAGAGTTAGAGATAAAATCCTTAGTTAGCTTGGAAGCAAGGTATTCTACAAAATAGCCTACAACACCACCAACCTTGCCAAGGTATCTTTGCCAGTATTCAAGGCTCCATACTTCATGCCATGTCACTATAAACCTTATGCGCTTCAGCTTTGCGATAAGGCTTATTGTAAAGAGGTGAAGAAATGGGAAGGCGTCAGCATCTATAAGATCAAAGTTGTCATACTTTATTAGCTTGAATGGCAGCATAAGTGCATATTTTAGTGGCCACCTTATGTTGCGCCTTCCATGAACATACATCTTGCTGTTTGGTATTGCTACGCCACAGCAATGATACCTTATCCCCTTGTAGCTAAACTCTTTGCTTGGCATGCCCTCTCTTAGCATTGTAAAGCAATGCACCTCGTGGCCAGCATTGGCTAGTGCTTGCATAATAAGAAACCTCCTCTTTTCTATGCCGCCATTGAACCAAGGATATGCACTGTCATATGCAAATGCAAGCTTGAGCTTCATGAATTCTATTAAGCATTAAGCATTTTTAAAATTGTGCTTAGCCTCAACCATTAATAACTAGGTTATAAAAAACACAACCCCATCTATTTCGGCAAATGTCAAATAAATGCTGAAGCATAAACGAATGGAGTAGTTAGATTTAAAAATTTAATTATTCTTTATTATAGCGTGATCGAAATGGCGAAGGGAACAACAAACTGGGGAGTTTTTGCCTTGGAGTTCATTGGAAGCCTTTTCTTCCTTGCAGTAGTCTTTACAACAAACGGTACGTATATGAATGGCAACTGGGGGGCAGCAGCACTATGGCTACCACTGCTATATGCAATAGGCGTTGTTGGGTCAATAGCACTCTTCTTTGTGAGCTTCGGCAACCTAATGCCAGGAATTGATGAAAAGGCAGTAGCAGCTGGCGCAATGAAGGCTACAGTATGCACAAGCATAGTACTAGCAGCACTAACATACGGCAACACGGCTTACTTTGCAACAGTCTTGATCGGCTTTATAATAGCCTTCATAGGAAGCGGACTAGGATACAAGAAGTAATAAATCTTTTTATTTTTCTTTCTTCTTCTTTTTGTCATGGCTAAGTATTACTATAAGTGCTGTTGTAAATTATCTTGTAAATCCTTGTATCTGGATTCATAAAGACAAGCTCTAATTTTGCAACATTGTTGTTCCAAAGGCATTCATAGTTGTTGCAGAAGTAGAGAAACTTTAGCATGTTGCTGTTTGCTAACCCTGGTGCAAAGAGGAAGGCGCCTGTTATATTTATCGGCATTCTAGGGTTTGGTATGGGTGAATAAGCTATTAGAAGAAGATCACCATTTGTCTTGTTAAATGCTGTTTGCTTTACTATTGCAAAGCTCCCATTATAAATGTTTGAAAAAGCAACATACTCTACAGGTGATATGCCATTTGGCAGTATAAGATAGCTTGAGACCTTCTGGGTATTGTTCTGATTAATTATTATTGTTCTTTCCTGGAAGTTGTTGTTTGTAAAGGTAAAGATCTGTGAGCTTTGGTTAATCTGTTCATTAAGTCCTGTAAAGGCTGTATAGCTGTATAGCTGGCTTAGAGAAGAATTTATCTCTGATTCAATAAATATACCTTCTGTTTCAAGAAGCCATGAATACCTAACAAGTAGATAATCAGGCTTGCCGTTTATATTGCTTAGCAGGAATTGGCCATCTGGGCTTGAATTATATAGCCAGAATGCAAAAGGATCTGCCTTCGATGCATTCTGTGAGCCCACACTATCTGTTACGCTTGTTCTGTTCGCCCAGCCCTCTATAACGCTACCATCGGGCCATAGTGTAAGAAAAATTGAGTTTGCTGGTGTATTATTTCTTACCCAGCTTAGCGCACTAAGGAATGTTGGATTAATAGCATCAGCCTGCACTAGAGCCTGCGAATAAGAATAATCTATAATTATTGTATATAATATCAATGCAATAAGAATGCCGTAGCCTACATAGAGATAATTTCTATTATATTTTTTGAAATATGCAATAAGCCAGTAGAGTGTATATGCTGATAATATAGCAAGTGGCACTGAGAGCAGAGAATTAAACCTTACAGCATGTATCTGCAAATATGCTGTTATCGCATAGTAGGAAATAAGTGTAAGCATCATCTCGCTTGGCGCAAACTTTATATAAGCTTTTACACTCTTCATATCGTTGTCGTTCTCAACCTGCATGAAGAGGTATGGCAGGAAGGTAAGGAGCATTATAATCCAAAAGAGCCATTTCATATGTGTTGCAAATGTTGATAGGTATATGACTATTGACATAGGCGTTGTAAACAGGAAAGCGCCGAAGCTTGCAAACAGGAAGCCTGTGCTTGGCGGCTGAAGCTCTTCTATTGTTACCGAAAAATTGCTCGTTGTTATAAATCCATTTCCAATAAATATCTCGTATACAAAGCTTGGCATCGCTATATCTATTATAATAGTAACAACAGCTAATGAGAATAGAGCAAATGCAAGCCTTCTCTTTGCTGTTCCGACAAGCTTGTAATATTTGCTTATATTGCTAAGCATGTAGTATGCAATATACCAGCCAAGAAGCATGAAAATGAGAAGTGGCAAGAAGTGAATGCCTGTAAATGTCTGTGAATATATAAATCCTGTAAATTTGTATATGTTTACAAATATATACCAGAGAAGCATGCTTAAAATAAGGTAGCCGCTCCTCTCAACTACCTTTTTGTTGTGGAATGTGAAGCCATAGATAAGGAGAACAACAAAGGCAAAGATATAAGTAGCTGTAGCAAATGGTGCACCATTCCAGACAAAGTTGCATACACTAAGGAAGAAGCCAGAGAGAATGGCATAGAGCAATCTCTTCTTTAGCGCATCTTCCTTGAGTGTTTTAACAAGGTAAAAGAGTGCAATTATCAAGAAGATTGTTACAAAACCATCTCCTCTGTATATGAGTGCGCTGGTTCTTGCAGCATCTCCTAAGCTTAGTGCAACGAAAAGCATAACAAGGAGTAGAAAGAGTCTGTTCTTGCTAAGGTACTTTGCAAGAAGGTAAGCACCTAATATATCAAATACACCAAATAAAACAGGTACAAGCCTCATTACAGTATATGCTGTTATCTGCGAATCAATCGCATGCAGTATAGCGTAAGGTAAGAGCGTAACCCAATATAAGCCATGAGGTTCGCCAACTATTGTGTGTGCAGGCCATCCTGAAAGGCTTAGATATTTTGGTACAACAAAATTGTTGTTTATTGCTGCTCTTATTACAGCATAGTGGTAAAAGCCATCCGGCTCATAGAAGCCAGCGTATTTGTAAAGAGACATTCTAAAGTAGATAGTAAGAATTATGATTACAGCAATTGCTGTAAAGAAAAGTATGTTGCCAACATTCCTATTTTCTTTTTTAACATCAACTTCAATCTTTTCTTCGCTCATTAAAACACCATGGAGGCACAGGGAATCGAACCCCGGCCTGCAGAATGTCAATCTGCCATCCTACCACTAGACGATGCCTCCCTCTTAAGTATTTTTATCATTCTACCTTTTATTTTTTTCTCTCTATTTCAAAAGCTGAACCATCTTTTGCAACAACAACATTTTCAAAGAAGTTTTTCGCCTCTCTCTTTATTGCCGTTATATTTCTATACCTTGCACTTAAGTGCGTTAAGACAAGAAGCTTAGCATTAGCCTTTTTTGCTATAAGCGCAGCCTCTTTTGCTGTAGAGTGCTTTCTCTCTAGTGCAAGCCTCTTTTCCCTTTCTGTAAATGTTGCTTCATGTATAAGTATATCAGCATTGCGTGCAGCCCTTATAGTAGTGGCGCAGGGCCTTGTATCTGTTGCATAAACAATCTTCCTGCCATGCTGAATATATGTTACATTTTTTATGCTTATCCTCTTTCCGTTCTTTATTATAAAGCCTCTCTTTGCCAATATAGAATATTCTCTTCCATGTATACCAAGCTGGTCGCACTTTTCCTTTATGAAGCGCCTCTTGCTCTTCTCTGCAAAAGAATAGCCATAGCACCTTATTGTATGATTCAGCGAAAAGGCTCTGACCTCTACTTCATCATCTTCATACACCTTTCCAGGTAGCACACCGTGTATTATTATAGGATATTTTATAATCGCCTTGTCGAATGTTATAAGGTTTTTGAGATAGCCTTCGTAGCCCGCTGGTGCATATATGCTTAGTGGCTCAATCCTATTGTTAAGTGCTAGCGTTCTTACAAGCCCTGCAAGCCCTATTACGTGATCACCATGTGTGTGGCTTATGAAAATAGCCTTGATCTTAGAAATGTTGATATTGTTCTGCATCATCCTCATCTGCGTTCCTTCACCGCAGTCAAAAAGGAATACATTGCCATCTCTTATAATAGCAACGCTAGGCATGCCTCTGCTCTTTGTGGGCGTTGAGCCTGAAGTACCTAAAATCACAACCTGCATAGAAATCCTCTTTATTCTTTTTCTTTTATTCTTACCTTTATCTTTTTGTTCTTTAAGTCTATGCCTATTATCTCAACAGAGTTCTCAAACTGCTTAAGCTCTTCTATGCTAAACCTCTTTTTGCTTTTTGCATAGCTCAATATAAGGTTCAGCTTGTCCATATGCTCTAGTATAAGCTTTGCTATATTTGCATATCTTTTTTCTTCATCTTCAAGCTTTTTTATAAGCTCCTTTTGCTGCTCTATGCTTTTTGCTATCGCCTCTTTTCTCTTAGCCTCTTCGCTAGCCTCTTCTTTGCCCCTCTCGCTAAGATAGAAATCATCAAGCAGCGAGCTTAATGTTGAATACTCCTTTATGTTCTCCAAGCTATTATTGTATTTTATTATATGCTCAAGCGCATAGTCATGCTCGTTAATATACATTATAGCTTTGCCATTCATGCAACTATTCTTAATGCTTGCTATCCTTTCTGCGAGCTCTTCAAGTTTCTCATCGCTGATCGAGCCAAGCTTATCGCTAGGCTTTAAATTGCATGCTGTTACTGCATTCTCAATATATAAAGGACCGTAATCAAAGGTTTTTGAAATTGAGATGAGCTTCTCATCCTTCTTCTCTAATGCTAGCCTTTTCAAAATCTCAAGTGCTTCACTTTTTTCAACAAAGCCTGCGCTGCTGCTTGCAGGAAACTTGTATACTTCGTTGTAATCTATCTTTCTATCCTTAAACTCTAGCCTTCTATATGGTGCAATTATCCTAAATGAATTGTCTACAAGAATAAGGTTTCCTTTTCCAAACATCTCAAAGATTAGCATGAATTCTGAAAAATCAAAGATTAATACTCTATCAGTTCCATGCTGGTATATCTTTTCAACAATCTTATTCTCAAGACGTTTTCTTATCTGCATTACAAACATGCTAGCCTCTTCATGCTCGCTTGCATAGCTTGTAAGGTTTATTGTTTTGAGGAGCTTCACATAGACAACATGCTGCTCTCCTTTGTAGAAATAAAGCTCAAATTCATCTTTGCCAAGCTCATAGAATTTTCTTAAGCGGGAGCCTTCTATAGGCTTAAGCTCTTTTTCTAGCCTTGCAAGCTCTATAGAAGAAAGTTCTCTCATGGCTTCAGCTTTTAACTCTTTAACTTTTTAAGCCCTTCTTCCTTTATTACCTTTGCAAAGAGCTCTGTCTTCTTTCTTGCATCATCTGATTGCTCTATTGCTGTGCCTATCTGCACAATATCAGCTCCAGCCTTAAGCGTCTGCCTGAGCAGCTCTTCATTTATTATGCCGCCAGCAACAATGTATGGAACACTTATTGCTTCCCTTACAGCCTTTATCATCTCTGGCGGTACGGGGCCAGAGTGCTGGAGCGCTGGGTTGGAGCCTACGTCTGTAACAATAAACCTATTTCCAAGCATCTCACCAGCTTCTGCAAGTGCAGCTGCTATCTTTGGCTTCTCCCTCGGCACTAGATTTACATCGCCTACCCAGCCTACAGTGCCGCCAGGAGATACGACAATATAGCCAACAGGCAGGGTTTCTAGCTTAAGGTGTTTTATTATCGGCGCAGCTAGCATCTGCGCCTGTATAATCCAATAAGGATTCCTTGCATTTAGTAATGACATAAAGTAGATAGCGTCTGCATACCTTGTTATTGTTGCTATATTGCCAGGGAATAATATGAGTGGCGCATCGACCTTATCCTTTATTCCTTTTGCAACATAATCAAGAAGCTCGCCCTGTGCACCTATACTGCCACCAAGAAGAATCATGTCTGCCCCTCCTTCTATGCTTGCTACAGCTGTTTTTATAGCATCATCTGGCGTTTTGTAGTCTACAGGATCTACTAGCATGAACATCATCGCTCCTTTCTCTTCAAGTTTTTCATAAATGTATTTTTCAGTCTTGCCAACTTTCAACCAATCACCACTATTTGTGATATTTTTTTAGATAAGCAGTAACAAGCTCGCCCATGCCGACGCGCATCTCAACCATAGGCTTGAAGCCAAGTTCACTCTTTATCTTTGTTATATCTATAATCCTGTTGCTTGTTAGGAAGCGCAGCTCATCGCTGTCTAGCCCGCGGCTCTTTGCTACGAGCCTTACTATAAATTCGCTCAGATGTCTTTTAGGCCTAGGCACCTTAAGCATATCAGCAGCCATATTAAAGAGAAACTCCTGCGTATAGTTGTTGCCATCCGTTACATTATACACCTTATTTTTGCTTATACCTGTATATACTCTTGGCAATATAAGTGCTTGCAAAGCATCATATATGTGAAGAAGCGCAAGGTGGTTCTGTCCGTTTCCAATAAGGTATATCTTGCCCTCTTGTAGCGCCTTGAATACCTTGAAGTAAGGTGCCTCAAACGATGGCCCATAAATGGTAGCAAGCCTAAGTATGGTATATGGCAATGTATTCGCATATTCTTTTACTATATTCTCAGCAAGCATCTTGCTATAGCCATATTTGTCGCTCGGCTTTAATGGTGATTCTTCATTAAGCACATCCCTTCTTTTTCTTCCATACACATCAACAGTGCTTGTGAAGATAAGGTGTTTTGCTCCGCCCTTCTCAGCTGCATCGAGCACATTTCTAGTTCCCTCGACATTTATGCGCATAAGCTCCTCTGTTGTGTATTTGTATTCGCTTACAGCCGCAGCAAGATGGTAAACATTATCAACACCAATGCACGCATCATCTAATACTTTCTGATGCGTTATATCGCCGATATAAGGAACTACACCAGGTGGAAGGTCTACTATAAACTCTTTTGATTTAACAAGAGCCCTTACTACATCGCCCTTCTTGAGAAGTGATTTTACAAGCTCCTTCCCAAGCTTTCCATTTGCTCCTGTTACCAGGTCAACTTCCCTTTCTACCTTCTGCTCGCCTTCAGCCTTTGCCTCTGCCTCTTTTTCCTCAGCTTCTTCAACATTCTTTGCCTTTTTATCGCTTTTTTTCATTTCCCTCACTCTTTTCAGCCAAGAGGTTCTTGGCTATGCTCTGCATGTAGCCTGAAGGCATATTGTTTATAATGTAGTTTATCCAGTCTCTTCCGAACGGTATGAAAACACTTATAGTAGCACCTTTCTTGAGCCATTTGCTCATCTTCTTCTCGCTATAACCTAATTGAAATTCAAAGATTAAAGACTTTTTGTAGCCATTCCCCTTGCTCTTTATAAGCTTTTCTGCAAAAGCTTCATTCTGTGCAAGCATAACAACCTTAGCCTTGCTGCTGAGCTCTTTTATCGCCTTTTCCTCCTTCTCCGCCTCTCCCTTCTTTCCTGAGCATATAACCTTTAGCATGCTCGGCTTCTCTTTCTTAAAATAATCTAATGCGCTCTCTGCATTTTTGAAGGCTATGCCAACGCCTTTTTCGTGTGCGATCTTGTTTATTATGCTAAGCTCTTTCTCGCTGCCCTCGAACCATAAAAATATACCATACCTATTTCCAAACTCTATGAGCTTCTTTGCGTTCTCAATAGCATTATTGCTTGATAAATTGCTTCCAAGCTGTTCTATCGGAACATGAACGTTTGCCTTTAAGCCTAGCCTTGAAAGTTCGCGGATAAGCTGCAGGTATGTTGCTGTTATATAATTGCTCTTTGCAATATTTTTTGGCGCATCGCTAAGAAAGGTTATAGATGCAAGCAAGCCTTTTGCGTTAAGCTGCTTAGCCTTCTTAAGCGCAGAGCTCATTGTATTGCCGGCTATGTGCTTCTTTATGAGCCTATGCGCAATCTTTGCAACGAATGATTCTTCCAAAGCATCACTAAAGATTAATTCAGAATTATCATTTAAAATACTTTCTCAAAATTAAGCCTTATTTTCTGCGAGAAGCAATAACATCCATGAATGGATTTACAATCGGATAATTTTTGCAAAGGTCGTAAAGCTCTTCTGCTACATTTCTTTTAGCTTCGTCTTGCATCATATCTATTCTATACTCAATATCGGGTGCAGTGAAGCGCGAATGAGAGTCTAGGTCAAAGCTTCTGAAAACATTTTTCAATAAAGAGAGAAGCTCCTTGTTGATATTATGTGTATTTATATTAACACCCGGCATATGCTTGCTTATCTTTTCAAGTAGCAATCTCTTTTCCTCTTTTGGAGTTGCATTAAGCGATGCCGCAATCTCAAGCAATGATATCTCTTTTACTCCAGTATATTCATTTACAAAGAACCTATGCGGTATTGCCTGAGCATCAAAGCCTTTTTGCTCAAGGGCGAAAATAAGCTGTTGCAAATTAACATCAGTGGTTATCTGCACCTTACTATCTTCAACGCTGCAATAAAGAGCTGAAGGCATTAAATCATAGCCATAGATGCGCCTTAGTCTGTGTGCAAGCTTTAGAGGTACACGTTTCTTTATAAAATAGAAATAGTCATTAAAATAGAAATAGTCATGAATAAAGATATTGCCTTCATAAGAGAGAAGCATGCTTATATTTTCTACTAGCTTATCAAGCACAGGGGAGAAGGTTACAGCATAGCCTTCTTCTAGCTTGCCAGATTTGAGCATGCTTTCATAATCAACAAACATCTTCGCCTCTTCATCGCTAAGCTTTCTAAAGCCATTTCTTGCAAGCCGAATCTGCCCATAGTCCGGATCGAATATTATTTTATATAGAACTTCGTAGTAAGTATCGCCAATTCTTGTTACAACCATTTGTGGCAGATCATCTATAAGTTCATTTAATATCGCCATAAAATTATTGCCACCAACGCTACTTAACTCTTCCTTGTTAAGTACGTCTGCTACGTGGAATTCTGTTGTAAAGAGGTTAGAGCTTTTATTCTTATATTCTTCACTTGCTGCCTTTATAGCAACAGGAGAAATATCCACTATTTTGTATTCTACATTTTCTGCAATATTTGTATTGTTTCTTTTGTCTATATATTTTATATAGAAGTAAACTTTCTCTGCAAAATAAATTCCTCTAGCGCCTAGCTCAACAACCTTTATTGTCCTGTCCCTGCCATTGTTTGCATTATCTAATAATGTATTATATAGGAAAGATAGGAAATAGGCAAATGCTTCTGGGTACTTGTTGCCCATCGCCTCTGTTTGAAAAGGTAATCCAACATTCTCCTTGTAGTACTTTTCATTTATCTCGGTTGCTGTCGAGTCATCTATTTGTATATCCTTTAGCCTTAAATTGTACATACTTTATAAAATTCGCAATCTTGTTTAAAAATATTCCTTTATCTTTGTTTACAAAAGAGTTAAAAGCTTAAACTTAGTATATGTAAAGGGATAAGCTAGAGAAAAGGTAGCGATTAAGCAAGAACGAAAAATAAGAAATGAAAAGCAAATGAAAAAAAGCAGTAAACTGCAAAAAATAGTATTTCGTCGAACCGATGCGTGGATAAAAGAAGTTAAATATAACATTTGACGAAATTTAAGATTTAATTTATAAATTAAAAATTAAATAAAACATAAGGTATTTAAATACTATATCTTAATGAATTATCACAAAAAAATGTTTTAAGTGATAGTATGAAAAGCCTAAACGCAAAGAGGATAGCTGCTGTGGCAGCTAGTTTGCTGGTAGGTCTTGCCTTGGCAGGATCTGTCAGTTTTAGCAACATACCAATAATAAACAGCGCTGGCCAACCAGTAGTACAGATCGTTGTTGGTTCACAGGCAAAGCCAAGTGATGGAGTAGTTGCGGCAAACATCGCTGCAGTAATAGGAAACTTGGCATACACATCAACGCCTGTAACAGCAACAGTAAACGGCGCAGGTGCATTGACATGCAGCGTTACAACACCAACATGCACATTAACAAACAAGCAAGTATATCTTGGCGTACGCGGCTTGGTAGCACCAACAGGAAGCTATGAGATAAGTGCATTGATCGGTTCAGTGCTCAACGGCGGCGTATTCTCAACAGGCAATTTGCAAGCAACAAAGTCCCTTGATAGCACAGGCACTTACTCATTCGCAAAGCTTGGAACAGGGCAGGTATATTCAATCCCTCCAACAACAACGCCAAGTCCTTATGAAGGAGTAAACAACTACATACCAATAACAGCGGTAACACCATCGCAGAATGGCGGCGGAGTATCATTCTCTTCATTCACATTCTATAATGGTAACTACTTAGATAACCTAGTTGGCATAACAAATGCATATGTCTCTGGCTTAATGAGTGCAAGCGGTCCATATTCAGCAACAGAAGAGCTATTCATAAGCGGCTTCCCAGTATATGACCAGGCAATAAACAACTTTGCATTGCTTGATGCAAACGGTGCATACCAGATAACATTTGGCTCGCCAATTCCAATGAACAAGAGTGGTACGATAAACCACGCACAGATAACATTCCTTGGTGAGAACTGGACAATATATAACTACAATACAGGTGGACTAACAACACCAGTAAGTTCAGGCGAATTCGTAGTTGGTGGCAAGCTGCAGCTTGCACAGTCAATGACACCTTTAACTACAGTCTTCGTAGGCCAGAATTTAACAAGTGGTCCATTCACAGTAAAGCTGCTTGACCTTTCATATCCTACCAGCAATGGCATAAGCCAAGCAGATGTTGCTGTATATAAGAATGGAATAATGTATAACCAGACAGCAGTATGGCCAGGAACAACAACAGAATTCAATGTAAGTGGCACACCAATATATCTATACGTTAGCCAAACATTCCCAGGTTTATACGCAAGCCAGAAGTGGGCTAAGATGCAGCTCTACTCTAACATAATGAATCTAACAAGCGGTAACCAATTCAATTCTGCAAACCCAACATGGAATGTTGCACTTAGGTGGACATCAAACCAGTCATCACCAGTAGGTAGTTTTTCAAACAATGCTGAGCTTGAAGGTATTATAATATATGGCAACACAACAACAGGAAAATATTCTAACTACATGACATTAACACCTGGACAGAGCATGACATTCATAACAGACCCTGCAGTATGGAAGGTAACATTTGCAGGTGACTCGCTTGGAACACCAAGCGCAGGCAATAGCAACTACGATGCATTAACCTTCTCAACAAGCTCGAGCTCAAGCTTCACATACCAGAACCCAGTATCAAACACACCAACAAAATATACATGGAATGGGGCTGGATTTTCACAAGGTGGCAATATCCCAGCAGGAAATGAAACAGCGATAACAGAGCCAGCAAACCTATTCACAGTTACAAGCTCTATACCAACAGCATTTACAATACCTGGAAAATCAACATCAACAAGCACATTGCTATACAACCTTGATACATACGAACTTACTCAATACGCAACAGTGGCAAACACCCAAGCATTAAGTCCATCAACAGCAGGTGTGAATGTAATACTATATAACCATGGAGTAAGTCAAAGCTATTACGGGAATTCTTTAGCAACTGCAGGAACACCTCTTATAGTAACGATAAGCGGTTATGATGCAAATGGTGCTCCAGCATCAACACAAGTACAGTTTACAAGCTTCCCATCAAAGGACAATTATGTATCTGCAACTTCATCACAGCTCTTTAGCAACATAACAAACATACAGATAAGCTATCCATTCCCATATCCGGGAGTAAACGTAATGGTTTATGATTCAAACAGCATAGCAACAAATGCTCTTGCAGATACAACGAACAACGTGCTGATGGCAGTCCTAGAGTATGTTGGGCCAACATTAACATACACAGCACCTGGAGTAAGCTACAATAAAATATCTCAAGGAACACTAACAGCAACATACAGTGGTGAAAGTGGCTTCTCAACGCAAATGACATTGGCACAATTAAAACCAACGGCGACTTCAGGACCAACAGCATACTTCAACTTTTACTTCCCAGAATATGACTTGCCAACATCTCAAGCACTTACTTCAAACATCGTGCTGCAGTTAACAAACGCTTCAACAACAACGCCACCAAGCGTAGGATCAGCACTTTACTACCTTAACTACACACCATCCCTTGGCGTAAGTGGTGCAATAAGCTACTTTAGCTCAAATGCAGCTACCGGCGTTAGCAATAACATAAAGGCACCAGCCGGCTTCAGAACAGAGCGTGGCTCAATGGTTGCTTCAATAACACCAACACAGGTAACATATGACCTTGCAAAGAGCGTTGACATGCTACAATTCGTAGTTGGTCCTGCAAGCACAACGATAAGCACAGCTGAGCATGTTATTGGACCATTTGCAGTAGGCGCACAGGCATTGCCAAATGTAACGATTGCAAACGTAACAGCAAACTGCACATTCTCAACAACATCATGCACAGTCAATGGAGTTAGCAACTTGACAGCAACACCAAGCGTAAGCCAGGCAATAACACCAGTAAAGCTCAACACAGCTGCAACACCACTCGCTGTGCTTGACACGAATGCAAACCAGGCATCAACATTGATAGTAATTGGCAGCAAGTATGTAAACTCAATAGCAGCACAGATCTTCGCACAGAACCCAAGCCTTGACTCTTCATTCGGTCCAGGCTCAGTAATAGTGCAGGCATTCGGAACAAACAGAATACTCGTAGCTGGCTACACCGCAAACGAGACAGTGCAGGCTGGAAACGAGTTCATACAGGACTTGCTAACAGCAGCAGGCCAGTAATCTTTTAATTATTGGGCCAATTTGGCCCCTACCTCTTTTTATTTATTTTTTTAACCTCTAGCTGAGCTTATCTCTTATCCTCGCTCCCATTCCAAAACAAATATATTTTTAAATTTTCGATTGAATAATAGTATGACCAGTTGATTATATGAGAATACCTATAATTTTATTGGCTTTCCTTCTCTTCGGCTTCGCTTTTGCAAGCGTGCCAACGCAAGTCTATAACCTACTTTCAAGCTATAATGTACCCAACTCGATAATAAACACACTAACCGCCGTTAACATAACATATTCAAACAATACATATACTGCACTTTATAGCAACAACAGGCTCCTCTTTCTTGTAAACGACACTAGCAATAATTTTGTGCTTAATGTAACCCAAATATACCTTATAATAAGGAATTATACGATTGCAAACAGCTACTATAGTATAAACAAAAATGTGCTTCTTAATTATATGCACGCATTTCAAAACTCTTCTTTGCCTAGCTTGAACTACTGCTTGTATGAAACAGGCTTGAACCAATATACGTGCAATGTAAGCAACTCATGCTATTCATGCCAAACTGTGCCTAGCTGCAACCTTGTAATGTATAAGACAGATGGTGTTACAGGGCCTTTTGCGCAAGATATTATGAAGCTTGAAAATGCTTATAAACTTCTCAACTCCAGCTTTAATACATTTTATTCCAGCATAGAAAATATGAATGCAAAGAATGCGGCATATAATCTTGCAATCGCAAACTCTGCATTGGCAAATATAACAAATCTTACAAAAAGCCTTTATACAAATGGTCTATTTCCACCTACAAATGTAACAAATGCTATGCTTTCACAGTGTGTATTTTATCCTAACCCAAGCACAGCGCCTTGGTACTGCTTTGCATTTGGTTATTGCGATGCACTAACATACAACTTTTCTATACTTAACAATATAACCAGCATGATGGGAAAGATAAATTCAATGCCGATACAGGAATCACAGATATACCTTGTAGCTTATAATGCAAGTGTGACAGAGAGCAAGTATATTGCACCAATCCTTTACATGCGCAAGACAGCAGAGCTTAATAAGATATTAAATGTAACACTTGCAAACTACTCTAGCATTGTTAACAATTCGCAGCTTGTGCTTAGCCACATAAGCAATGCAAGCCTTGAAAGCAATTTGAGCAAGCTTATTTCGCTTAGAAACTACACAATAAACAATTTTGTATCAATAAACCTAAGTGCATATAACAAAACCCTCGCTTTATACCTTGCAAATACAACTCATCTTTATTCAAAGCTTAATGCTACCTATACAAGCATGCTCAGCCTTGCAAAAAACAATACAGCTCTTCTTCTAAAAGAGCAGCTCAATTCAATGGTTCCAAACGCCAAACTTGCCAGCCTTTCATTGCAGGAGCTTGCCTTGAACAATATGCTTAATGGCAGGATAAGCAATGTATCTCTGGCATTTGCTCAGCTAAAATCGATTAACAAAGAGGCAAGCATGCTTTATTCTGCTCCATTTGGGCTTGTAGAGATTGCAAGGTCTATAGATGGAGCATTTGCAAGGAGCATGTCTATAATTATACCAATGCCTTATTCGTCTAATGTTGTGCTTGCGCCAATATACGGTGCATTATTAAGCCTTCTTATAGGCATAGTGGCCTTTGGCATATTATTTATCTTCTACATGAATCTAAGGCTTAAAAGAAAAATAGTTATAAACAAACGCACACTGAGGAATTGGCATATGCTGTTTGGTATAGTATGGCTTTTCATAATATTGTATGTAGGCCTTACCTATCTTTATGCAAGTGAAGCCAACTCATTTGCACCAATAAGTGCATTTGATTCAGCTGTAGCACAATCCCATTATGTTATTGTAGCACTTAATGGTACGCCAAGCCTAAGCCAATATCAATGCGCAAGCCTTGTAAGCAAGAACCTTATAAGCATGGGGAAGGAACCTGTCTTGATATATATAAACAATAATACATGCACAGTGGGTAGCAATAGTGTTAGCTTGAGCACATGCATGAACTACTATGCAAGGTCAAGTATACCAATGGTTATACTTACAAACAGCAACTCTAGCCTGATAAAGCCTTACTCATTCTATGGCTCTTATCTAGCATTCAATGGAAATGAGAGCATTATGAACGCGTGCTACGCTGCTCTATTACTAAAGTGAATTTATGGCTAGCAAAAGAGAAAAAGAAACAGTTAAAAAAGCTAAGGAAAATGCCGCTAGTGCTAGCGGTGCTAATGTAGCTAGCTCCGTGTCTAGATCAGAAAAAGCTGCTCGCGAAAAGAAAAACAGGGGCAAAGGTTTAGAGTATTTATTTGTTTTATTGGTAATTTTAGCGATAATAATCATTGCATACTTGGCCTTTTCAAACTTCCTTCTTACTCCTTTTTCGACGTTTGCATCTAATTTCCATGCTGCCCCACGGGTTGCGCTTGTTGTTTTCTTCTCAAATGAGTCAGAGTACATGTCAGAGTATCCGTGCTTTACAAAAATGATAGAATCTATAGCCTATACAAGGAATGCCACTACTATAGACTTTTTCATAATAAACGGAACAACATGCACATACCCTTCAACAGGTCTTGGCAAACCTATACAAATAGCGACAACAAATGCGTCTAAGTGCCTTAGTGTTGCCAAAGCAGAGCCAAGCATTTTTATGAACTATAGCAATGTCAATAGAACGATAATAACTCCTTATCATCTCTATATCTATGGCAATAATGCATATATGAATGCGTGCCCTATCGCATCTGATCTTATATAAGCTTATACTTTTTTGTATATCTCAAGCCCGTTTTCCGATAAGTAAGGTGTATAATTATTGTGCATGTATGCATATACATTAAATTCGCTAGAGTTCATTGGTAAATAGTCGCCAAGGTTTCTATCTATAATTATATATTCTGGCTTGAACCAGAATGTTGTGTAATTCAGTTTCTCAAACCACATGGGTTTTTCATCTGGCGGATTCTCTACATAAAGCATATTGTAAAGATGCGGTGTTATGCTGCCTTGCGCCATTATGCTTGTATTAACCGAATTAGCAACAATCCCTATATTGGCTACTTTTGCATTGCTAAATGGGCTTGGAAAATGGTAAAGAATAATGAATGAAATCAAGAACAATACTGCAAAGAAGTAAACATTTACCTCTATCAGCTTTGGATTAAGCCTTGTTGTTTGTGAACCAAGCAATGCGCCTGCCAAGCCGCCTATAGCATAGGCAAAATACTGCATGTAAGGTGTTATGAAGAGGATGTTTCTAACTACAAATATCTCTGCTAGCCACGGCGCCAAAAAGAATATGCTAGGCAGTAGTGCAAATATGCTTGTTATTCCAAAGGAGAAGAAGCCCATCGCAAGCCAGAACAAGGCTGCTATTCCAATGGTGTTTGTTGTAGGCTTAGCGAGGACATTTTGCTGTTCGCCAAAAAAGTTCATAACCCTAAGCTGCGGAGGCACATCCGCTTTTATGCTAATTGAGAGGAGCCAATAAGCTGCTATGAATATTATTGCAATAAGCAACGAAGCAAAAAGGAGCTTGAGCATTTTCTTGTCGCTATTCTTCCTTTTTAAGAGCTCATATATTATTAAGCCTATAGCAAAGAAGAGTGCCAATGCTGCTCCTGTGTCTATTATAGAAAGAAGTAGAATGAAGCTAATAACAAAGAAGCCGCTTTTCTTTAAATATAGATATAGGCTTAACATGTAGAAGAATGGCAATATTCCTTCAAGGTGCGCGTCAAAAACACCTAAGCCCCAAAGTGCAGGATTAATAAGATAGGCTATTGCGAATGCAAAGCCTACACGCTTCTCCCTTAGTCTGCCTATCATGTAAATAATTGGTGCTGTAAAAGCCATGAAGAAGTTTTGAAGCCATATGAATGAGAAGGGATTACCAACTAGCTTATAGAATGCAAATACAATAGGGAAGAAGAATGAGAGATGGTTCATGAATACAAAAAATTGCAACGCGCTTATGTGCTGGGTAGCATAATAATACAGGTTATAATCAGCAAGTCCTATGTCAAAGTATGTTGAGACAAAGTTTGCATACCTTATGTAAGCGTATACATCCCAAAAGAGCATATAAATTATTGCTAATATTATTACCGATAAAAAGCCAATCTTCGCTTTCGCAAAACCACCTTATTTGTATCTTAGCAAAGCCCCTATGCCTGTAAAGCCCATTAAGAATTCTTTGCCGTAAGAGCTTTCACTCGATACAAATACCGTTTCAACACCTTTCTTGTCTGCAAGATCTATAAGCTCTTCTATAGCATCATCTACATTAACAATGCTAAGCACTCCACCGCAACTATGCCTTTCTTCTCTATGCCCGTTTTGTTCAAGTTTTTCAAACTCTGCTCCGCAGCTGTTGCACTTATATTTTACCTTTTCTAGCTCTATGTCCTTGTTTATTATAAGTGTGCTTACCTGGTTTGCCTCAAGAGCTTTTTTTGTATTCTCATAGCCGTATGTTGCTAATCCGCCTCTCGAAATTTCTTGGATAAACTTCTCTATTACTCTTCTCTCTTGCGAAGCCTCTTGCTGTTCTAGCAAGTCCCTAGCCTTGTCTACAAGCTCCTCCAAGCCGTATTCGTCTGTGTAGCCTGTATCGTAAATTCCAAGGATCTTTATCTGGTAATTCAAAACATTGCTCTTCGCAAAATTCTCCTTTGCAGGACCAGGGCCGCCTATGATAAGGCCTTTTATCTTAAACTGGTACTGCTCGAAAAGCTGATTAATTGCATCACCTATTCTTTTGTAGTAATCTTCTATACTCTCTTCTATTGCACGCTCATAACGCCTTGCTGATTGGCCGCCCTTCCTTACTTTTGCGTGCGCTGTTGAATTTAGCCTTTTAACAACCCTTATATGTGTGCCAGATAATGTTGCTATTGTCGCTTCCCTGCCATCCATTGCTAGAAGGGCAAACGTGTCTCTAGCTTCAACCATCTCTTCTATTGGTTCCAAAAGAAATGTTGAATCACATCGATAAATATTAACTTTGAGGGGCTGTGGTGGCTCCATTGAAAAGAGCTCTATATCTGTTTTTCCAGGATCCCTTGAGATGTTTCCGCAAAACACAACAAGCCCATTCTTGGGTGTTTCCTTAAAGAGCTTAAGATACTGCATTATCTTTTCTATAGCGCTAAGCACATTAGTTCTTGTAGTCTTGGATTTAATGTTAGAAGACTGGCTATACTCTTCCCTTAGCCTTGCAACTTCTTCGCTTATCTGAAAGCCTGCAGGAATATAAACACTGATAAGCTCTGTACCCGAGCCTCTTATTGACTTTAGCCTCTTTATCTCTTTCATTATTTCGTATTCTTTCTTCATAAAAAACGCCTTAGCCTATCTTACGCTTGCCCATATATGGAACCAGCACATCAGGCACAGTTATCGTTCCATCTTCATTTGTATAGTTCTCAATAATTGCAACTATCGCCCTTTCAGTCGCTATTGCTGTTGCATTAAGCGTGTGCGCATATTTTCTCTCTCCTTTTTCATCATATTTTATGTCTAGCCTTAAGCTCTGCCAGTCTGTGCAGTTTGAGCATGAGCACATCTCGCCGTATCTCTTTTGAACAGGCAAATACGCTTCTAGGTCATACTTCTTAGCTGCTACAATGCCTATATCGCCTGTGCATATATTTACTATCCTATAAGGAATGCCAAGAGCCTTGAATAGCTCCTCTTCGTTAGATGCTAATTCTTCAAAATATTTCCATGAATCTTCTTGCCTGCTGAAAATGAATTGCTCAACTTTGTAGAATTGATGGACCCTAAATATACCCTTTGTATCCTTGCCGTGTGCACCTGCCTCTCTTCTAAAGCATGGGCTCCAACCGACATATTTCTTTGGCAGTTCATTTGCTGAAAATACGTGATTAGCATGCATAGCAGCAATCGGGTGTTCAGATGTGCTGATCATGAAGAGCTCATCTTCTATATGCTCTATATTCTTATTCTGCATTGCTTCCCTTGACTCGCCAACCCTATAGAGTGCGTCTTCAAAATCCGCAAGTGAGGTAACACCCTTGTAGTATTCTCTCTTCATCATAAGCGGCGGTGCGATTAGCGTATAGCCTTTCTTTACAAGTGTGTCGATAGCAAACCTTATCAAGGAAAGCTCAAGCAAGGCAATATCGCTCTTTAAATAATAAAATCTAGCCCCAGCAACCTTGGCAGCATTCTCAAGGTCTAGCATATCAAGCTTTTTTAATATTTCTTCATGTCCTGGTAGGTTTCTATCTTTAGGCTCGCCAAACCTCTTTACCTCAACATTATCGTTGCTATCTTTGCCATAAGGAACACTTTCATGCAATATATTAGGCATATTCCATAAGAGCTTGTTGAGCTCCTTTTCATATTCTTCAAGGAGCTTTGCGTTCTCTTCTATCGCCTTTTTTATTGTAGCTAGCTCTTTTATCTTCTCTTCAGCCTCTTTTACCTTTCCGCTTTTTTTGAGCTCTGATATCTCCAAGCTATCCTTGTTCCTTTTAGCCTCAAGCTTTTGCGTTTCTGTCTTCAGGGCACGCCATTCTTTGTCGAGCTCCAGGATCTTATCGATAGGGTAATCTATCTGCCTCTTAGCAAGCGAGGCCTTTATTGCATCAAGATTATCCCTTACATATTTCGCTGTTATCATGCAAATACCCTAAGATAAAGCTAAATAAATATACAAAAACGTATATATAAGTATTTTGTTTATCTTTATTCTGTCGAGCAGGGGTGGCGGAGCCTGGTCAAACGCGACGGGTTTAGGGCCCGTTTCCTTTAGTGGATTCGAGAGTTCAAATCTCTCCCCCTGCAATGTGCTTAGGCAAAAATGGGTTAAAAATTTATTGCAAGTCCGCTTAGTTTTACAGAAGGGGGTAGCTTTAGCATCATTTGAGATAGATGATTAAATGATAAAATTTGTTGTCGGCAAGCCAGCTCTTATTGTGGATGATAATTTAGTAATTGGTGATCTGCACATAGGCTTAGAGGAGAAGCTGGCAGAGAAGGGGATAAATATAGAGGATTTATCAAAACGCATGGGTAGAGAAGCAAGAATGATCTTCGATGAGAGCAAAGCAAAGCGTATCGTAATACTTGGAGATGTAAAAGAGAGCATAACGTATCCAACACGCATTGGTTATTCTAAACTGAGGGATTTTTTCGGCGAGCTTAAGGGTATTGAGATTATAATATTAAAGGGCAACCATGATGCACATATAAAGGAGGTTCTTAAATTGCTCCACCTTGATTATAATGTTGAGAAAGAGCTTTTGCTTAAAGAAGCTGCGCTTCTTCATGGAAATGCTTATCCAAGCAAAGATGCTCTAAGGAAGAAATACCTTATTGTGGGACATGGGCACGCCGCTTATGGCCCTATAGGCGGCAGCATGGAAAAGATATGGATTATTGCAGAGTCAAGAAAGAAGCATAAGCTTATACTTGTGCCCGCTTTCAATCCGATTATAACAGGCAGCAATATAAGAAACTGGGACACAGATATTGGTATATTTAGGGCTGGCTCATTTAACATAAATACAGCAAAGGTCTTTAGCTTAGACGGCAAGCTTCTCGGCCTACTTGGTGAGTTTGCCAACAAAGCTTAAAATTAGACAGGATTTGGCTTGAACCTAGATTTTACCTCTGAAATCTCCTTGCTTACTTTATTTTTCCATTCCATGAATTCTCTTGGGCTCTTCGGATAATTATTGTATAGCTCATTTAATGTTTTCATCTTTCCTACAACAAAGATAAGGTTCTTAAAAGCATTAATATTCGCTAAACCGCTTATCGCTTTTTTGAGTGCACTTGAAAAAGAAATCTCGGGTGTTAAGCCATAGCTCATCTGTACAGCTTCTTCCTCTGTTAAGAAGTGCTCCATGCCATAATCAATGAGTTCATTGTTTAGCGATTGAAGATAGACCCTAAATGCTTCAAGTGCCGCTGTTTTCTTACCATATTTCTCATTGAAAAGCAAATTGTATTCCCACAAACCGTTAATGCTTGTATCGTTGTTTGCTGCCGCTTTTGCTGCTACCTTTCCTGCGAGTAAGCCAGCTATAGTTGCAGGACCTATGCCGCCAGCACTTATAGGATTCGGCATTGACATGCTGTCGCCAGCGCCCATATAGCCGTTGTATACAAGGCTATCCTGCTGCCTTCTCACAGATACAGACCAGTAGCCTTTGCCGTTGTTGTCATCATTTACAAGCCCTTTTTTCTTAATCGCCTTGTTCCATTCAACATACTGGTCTATTAAGCTATGAAGAGTATCCTTTTTGTTGAGCTTCTTGTTTCTTAGCTCTATACTCTCTTTTTCAATGCCTATGCCTATATTAACTATCTTACCCTCTTTTGGGAAAACCCAGCCATAGCCACCTGGAGCCATGATCTGGTTGAGGTGTATGATCGCATTCTTTGGGTCATAGTAGTATTCGTTTTCCTCTATCTGCTCAAATTCCATTATATACCTGCCGGTAGACTCTATATCATGAATGTCTATTTCTCTTTCTATAAAATCATTCTTTGGCAACTTTCTTCTTAGTGTGCTTGCCATGCCAAGCGCGTCTATAACTACCTTTGCCCTAAGCTCAAAAGCTCTGCCGCTTTCATCCTTTCCATACACACCAACTACGCGGTCACCTTCTAGTATTGGCCCCTCTACCTCGCTCTTTGGCATATAAGCTATGCCTTTCTTCTTTGCTATGCTTAAAAGCTTCCTTGCAAATTCAGGTCTATTCAAACTATAGCCTGCACCCTCAAACATAACCTTCTTTTTCATGTTCGGGCTTATAACATATACCCCATTAACCTTCAGGTTAAGCTCTGGTTTTCCAAACTTTTCACCAAGCTCATTCTCCATAAATTTTATGTGATCTTCAGCAACAGCATCACCGCAAACCCAGCCCCAATTAGTCTTCTTGCCTATCTCTTCTTCGCTGTTTCTATCTATCAACAGTGTTTTTGCTCCATTCTTTGCAGCTGATGCAGCGGCAACAGCGCCTGCTACACCTCCGCCAGCAACTATAACATCATAATCCATATTCACCACTACTCTTTTTCTCTAATTACTACGATTGGAATTACTCCTTCATTGAACTCTAGCTCTGCAAGCTCAAGGGGATCATATACTCCTTTTGGAACCTTTATCAAAGGAGGAGCACCGAATGCAAGCTGAAGAGCCCTAGCACCTATTATTCTTGCTTTTTCAAATTTAGTATATTCCTCCATCTGAACCACTTAGTAAAACATAATTATGAAGGAAAAATATAAAAAGAGTGATTTCGAGCAGCATTAAGCTTAGGCTATATAATGAGACAATTTTTCATCTCTTTTAGCTGATTTAATCGTATTTTGCTTTAGCTTAACTACCAGATCTAACAAATTTTTTGATATACCTGTATCATCAGTCGTTATTTTGTTCTCTTTCATTAATCTTTCTATCACCTCTTTAATCTCCTCAGTTTCATTTTTAAGACCAAATGTGTGTACTACATTCATTATTGCATTATAAATGTGTGTACTACATTCATTATTGCATTATAATAGCTCGCTACACCTACTACGCTTAGCTTGTAAGTTGTATCTTTGAGTCCTAAAATTGATTCGATAAATATTTGAGAAAAATCTGGCAAAATCTCCTTAATGCGATCGAAAGGGGGGAGCTCTTCTGAAATATATTTCTTTTCCTTAAGCTTTTCATAAACTCTTTTGCTTATTCTATAACTCAGAGCCGGATTTTTTATGCTTTTATCTAGCGGTATTTTATAAATCTCTTCATCTATGAATTCCTCTGGATTAGCCTTAAACTTCATTTTTTTGTTTTCATATTCGACATACGCATAATAAGATCCTGCAGCAAGTAGCATTCCAATTAGGGCATTTACATATGTATCCTCATCTGCCTCCATTTTTAACATACTTTCAATTTCTTTTAGGTTTATCATTCTGGATTTTCCTATTCCTCTTTCCCTAGCCCATCTCTCAAGAGCCTGATCGAGATGAATTAGAAACATATTTTTAAGCTCATATCTATATTTTTTAGGATCCTTATAATGTTTAAGCATGGCGTTTGCTATATCCATACCAAGCTCTCTCTCAACTTTGTCTAGCTTGTCAAATCTATTAAGCAATTCATTAATGCTTTCATTGCTAATATTTAGCGTTCCTTCATTTAACATCGATTTTATTTTTGTTTTTGCCTTTTTGAACAAATCAGAATAAAATGCCGCAAGCCTTTTTCCTTCATTCTTCTTTTCTTCTTCTAGAAATCTTATTGCTTCTTTAACCTCTTCTTCATTTAATTTACCTCTTTTGTTGAAAATATCCTCCACACTTTTTATATTTTCCATGGTTAAACCTTGCATCTTAAGGTTTAAATAATTTTTTTATTTTGTTTACCTTATTGGTTCATATTCGTCTTTTGGCTTTTTGAACAGGTTATACCTTATTATGTTTCCTACGTGGAAATTGAAGAAACCACGTATGCCCCACGCAAAAATACGCCTTGCGCTTGTGTATACTACAGCATCATCTATGTAAATTATTTTTCCATACTTCTTAAGCCTCTTTGAGAGGTCCCAGTCCTCGTATGTTATTAAATTGCTGTTGAAGCCACCTACTTTTTCAAAAGTGTTTCTTCTCACTGCAAAGTTTGAGCCAACTATTGTCGGCCTGCCTATCTTTATTGCGAGCTTAACAAATAAGATTGATACAAATTTGTAGCCCCACGTTATACTCTTTTTTGTTTTCTCCAAAGGTAGTATCGGACCAGTTGCAGCAACAACATCCCCTTTTAGGCCTTTTACATAAGATTCTATAAGCCTTGGCGAAGGTTTTGTATCCGCATCTAAAAATATTAATATATCCCCTTTTGCTACCTTTGCACCAGCATTTCTCCCGCGTGCAATGCCTCTTTTTCTTTCTATAACTACTTTTGCGCCATACTTTCTTGCTATCTCTCTTGTTTTATCAGTGCTCCCACCATCTGCCACTATAACCTCAAAGTCCTTGAAGCTCTGTCTTCTAAGGCCTTCGAAAGCATAGCCAATATATTTTTCTTCGTTTAATGCAGGAATAACTACACTAACCTTCATATGGACCATTAAGAGATTAAACATGAGGATATAAATTATTTTTGTAGATAAATAAATAAGTGAGTTGATGAATACTTCTCCAACGATAGGCAAGATCTTTGGCATAGAGGTGGAGCTTCACTGGACATTCATACTCTTACTTGTATTTACCCTGCTAATAAGCCTGTATGTCTTCATTCTTATAGTTTTGCTATTCATATGTGTGCTCCTCCATGAGCTTGCGCACTCTATAACTTCTATACGCAATGGCATAAAGGTTAGTAAGATAATCTTGCTTCCTATAGGCGGTATGTCTGTAATAGATGATGTTAAGATAAACCCGAAAGCGGAGTTTAACATAGCAATAGCTGGCCCTATAATGAGCCTCTTTCTAGGTGGCGTATTCGGTATTATAACAACATTGTTGCAGCCTGGAATATTATTGCAGACAATGCAGATAATGTTTTTGATGAATATACTGCTTGGCCTGTTTAACCTTTTGCCAGCTTTTCCTATGGATGGTGGTCGCGTATTTAGAAGCTTTCTACAGAGGAAGAGAAGCTATTATGATGCTACAATGCTGACAGTAAAGGTTAGCAAGTATCTAATGGGCATAATACTAATTGCAACCTTTGTATTTGTAGCTACTGGCAGCTCTTTTTCCCTATCATATAGGGAGTTTATAGCGCTCTGGAATATTATTATAGTGATGTTCCTTTACAGTGGTGCACAGGCAGAAGCTGAAAGCGTAGAAATTAAAAAGAGCACAAGTGGCTTGCATCTTGGCGACGCTGCTTCAAAGCACTTCTTGCTAGTAAAGCCAGAGATGAGCATGCAAGAATTGTATAGGGAGCTTCTTGAGAAGAAAGAGCATATTGTTATAACACGTCTTGGAAAAGCGTATGCACTTGTTGAGCTTTACAGGCGTGGGCGCGCCAGAAATGCGGTATATGTGAAAGATGCCTCTACACCAATACCTAGCCTGAATGCAGGCATGCATCTAGCAGACGCTCTTTCAATTATGCAAAGCAGGGGCTCTAGCGTTGTTGCTGTTGTTATAGGCAATAGGCTAATAGGTATTGCAACACCAAATAGTATAGAATCTATAATAGCGTTGCATCTCCTCAGCAAATCAAAGGAAGGCAAGTTATAAAAGGTTTTATTCTCAATAATCTATTGCGACCGGTGTAGCAATGCTTTATTTGAAAAGTATGAGCATTAGGGGATTCAAGTCTATTAGGAGCTCAGACCTCCTTTTCAGCAAGGGCTTCACCTGTATAGTAGGTCCTAACGGAAGCGGCAAGAGCAACATATGCGATGCACTCCTATTTGGCTTAGGAGAAAACGCTTTGCATAGGCTAAGAGTAGATAAGCTCGAGGGGCTGATAAACGATTCATATAAGGCTAAGAAGGGGAGCACACCAAAGGCTTATGTGAAGCTACAGTTCGATGGAGATTCAAGCATGGAGCTTATTAGGGTGGCAAGCGCAGACGGCAAAAGTGCATTTAAGCTAAACGGCAAGCATATGACAAGGCAGGAGGTGCTCGAGGTTCTAAGAAGTTACAAGATGGATGCAAACGAAACAAATACAATAACCCAGGGCGAGATAGCAAAACTGCTTGAGCTTTCACCGAAGGAGAGGCGTGAGCTTATAGAGGTTACCTCTGGCATAAAGGAGTTTGAGGACAAGAAGAAAGAGGCGCTTAAGGAATTGGATCAAGTAAACATAAAGATAGGCGAAGCAAAGATAATGCTTAATGAAAGAAGCGGCTTCCTTGAGGAGCTTGCAAAGGAGAAAGAGGCGGCTGAAAAATACATAAGCATGAGTGCAAGGATAAAAGCCTTAAACTATAGTGTACTTGTTGGAAAAGAGAAGCTTGTAAAGGATGAGCTTGAAGAGCTTGACAAGAATATACATTTGCTCGATTCGCAGAAGAAGAAGATAGAAGAAGAGATAAAGGGCTATAGCGAGAAGATTTCTGAGCTTGGCATTGCGAGACAGGATATGACTAAGCAGCTAACTGAAGGCACAGAAGCGATTGGCAATATAAGCAGAAGGCTTGAGGCAACAAACAGCGAGATTGTAAAAATAAATGTCGAGCTTGAGGCTCTAGAAAAGGATAAGCAGAATGCAAGCAATTCTATAAGCTCATTGGGCAAAGAGGCAGATGAGATAAATAGCAAGCTAGCCATAAACTCAAAAAGTGTAGAGGATATGAGGGTTGAGCTTGCAAAGATAAAGATCCCAGATACATCAAGCAGTGAAGAAAATATAGATATAGAGGAAAAGATAGTAGAGATAGAAAAGAAGGTAGAAAGCAAGGAGAAAGAGTTTCAAGAAAAGAGCTCTGAGCTTGCAAAGATACAAGCAGATCTTTATGTTGAAAGCAGCAGATATGAATCGCTAAAGTCAGAGGTTGCAAAAAATATAGACTATTCTTCACTCGACGCAATAAAGAATGAAATAGAGAAGCTTAACAAAGAGATTGAAGATCTTGCTAAGAATGAGCAAAAAGAAGCAACTTTGCTTAGCGAGTTAAGGAACAAGGCCGGCGAGATAGATACAAAGCTAATAGAGCTAAAAGAGCAGCGGGCTATGAGCAGGCAGGGAAGCGATATAAGTAATATCCTCTCTTCAAAATTCAGCGAGAAGGACGGCTTCTTTGGCAAGGCTTCAAAGCTTTTATCTTATGAGAATGAATACGCATATGCTGTTGAAGCTGCAGCTGGCAACAGGCTTGAGTACTTTGTTGTTGATTCTATAGAAACAGCAAACAAGATTATAAAATATCTACGCGAGAACAAGATAGGCAGGGCAACATTCATACCATTAAATGATATAAATATAAGCAGCAAAGAAAGGCTCAAGGAGCTAAAGCCTGTAATAGAACTGGTAAAGTTTGAAAAGAGGTTTGAAAAAGCCTTTATGTACATTTTTTCAGATACTTATCTTATCGACGATATAAGCAAAGCAAAGAGTTTTGGTCTTGGCCATAGGTATGTAACGATTGAAGGCGATCTAGTAGAGCAGTCAGGCATAGTAACCGGTGGCATGCAGAAAAAGCTTAGCCTCACTCTAATTGAAAAGATGATAGAAAATCTTAGCAAAGAAAAAGAGAGCATAGCTGCTTCGATAAACAACCAAATCTCAAAGATAAATGAGCTTAGGAAGGCTCAGGCTATGGCAAAGATAAGTCTTGACAACAAGAAGCTTGAGCTCGATAACGAGAGCAAAAGGCTGGAAGCAGCAAAGAAGGAGCTCGATGCAAAGAGGCTTGAGCTTGAGAAGGCTGGCAAAAGCTTGGAAGCGATGCACTCAAAGCTAGATAGCTTGATAAACAGCATAGAAAGTATTAAGAAAGATCTAAATGAGCTCAAGGGCGAGAGAACCAAGCTATACGAGGAATCAATGGCGCTTGTTAAGAATGCGACTAAATCGTTGAGCAGAGAGGAGCGCAAGAGAATAGAGCAGGAGCGTAGCAGGGCAGAGGCTATTAAGATAAAGATAGCAGAGCTCATAAAAGAGAACGAGCTTCTAAGCAATAGACTAGCAGATATTAACAAAGAGATAGCTAGCAAGAAGGATGAGCTCAAGCAGATAGAACGGCTTATTGATGAGAAGAATGCAAGAATGAATACATTATTAAAGGAGAAGAAGGAGCTAGAAGAAAAGATAAAAAGCAGCGGCGAGGCTAATAAAGGAATATACGAAAAGCTTGAAAAGATAGAGAGCGAGATAGCAAAGCTTAGCAACGAGCAGGGCAAGCTTAGCGGAGAGTCGAGCAATATAAATTCAAAGCTTCAGGAGATGAAGATGAGAAGGAGCCAGCTTGAGGTAAGGCTCGGCGATTTGCGCGCAGAGATAAGCGTTTATGCAAACGAAAATATAGAGATGCTTAATGGAAAGATAGAAGAGATGGAAAGGGAAGCGTCGCTGTTAAGTGATAAGCTTAGGGAGTTGGGAAATGTTAACTTAAAGGCGCCAGAGATATATAAAGAAAAGGAGAAGGATGTTGCAGAGGCAAAGTCAAAAGTTGAGATGCTTGAGAGCGAAAGAGAGGCTATATTGAAGATGATAGAAGAGATAGACGCAAAGAAATATAGCATATTCATGGAAACATTCAATGCTGTGAGCAAGAACTTTTCAAAGTTATATAGCTATATATCTGACGATAAAGCTGAGCTTGTGCTTAGCGATGAGAGGGATCCTTTCAACAGTGAGCTTCTGATAAAGGTAAAAACGAAGAACAACATTGCAAAGCGTGCAGAGAGCATGTCCGGCGGTGAGCGCTCTATGCTTATGCTCACCCTTGTGTTTGCAATACATATGTACAAGCCTTCATCTATATATATATTTGATGAGATAGATGCTGCGCTTGACAAGGAAAACTCCAAAAAATTATCGCAATTGCTTAAGCAGCTAAGCGCAGAGTCACAATTCATTGTTGTTAGCCACAACGATACTTTGATATCTAATGCTGACGCTGCTATAGGCGTTGCAAAGGTCAATGGTGAGTCAAAAATATTCGGTCTGCAGGTTTCAAGCATTATAAACAATATGAATAGTGTTGGAGATGAGAAGAAACAGTAAAAGAAGGGAAGCGGCAAGGAATGCAAGTGGCAAGAGAAAGCAAAAAATGCCAATGTGGCCATTTTACCTCTTGCTTGCTATTCTAATAATAATATACGCATTGCACAACTCTTTTCTACTAGGCTCTTTTATTTTCTTACTTATAATAGTCATACTAATCTTAGAGGCAAAGATAAGTATAGAGACAGAGGGTAAAGCAAAGAGTATAATAGATATAGCCATTGCCATAGTTGCTGTGCTTCTTTTTTGGCTTGTGCTTATTGTTGTATTAAATACAAGCTCACCCATCGATACTGTCGCTAGTTGTAGCATGCTTCCAGCATTACAGAGAGGTGATCTGGTAGTATTGCACGGCATAGGCAATCCAGCGTTGTTTGCAAAGGCTCATAATGTGCCTTTAATAAACATAAGCGAGCCTGCCTTTGCCAGCATGGAAAACAATATGAATATGGAGTTTCTCGCTTATTATGCCTATTTTGATTCAAACAAGTCAAAGATAAGCTCAATAATACCAATAGGTTCTAGCTACAATATAGGTTTATACAATACATACTGCATATACAACTACATTTATCTTAGAAGAAGCGGCGAGATATACAGGTGCCTTGTTAGCTCTCAAGATAACAATTTGATAAAATATAACTATGCAATAGGCAATGTAATTATAGAAGGCAAGCAGTATAATATAGTGTATACCTCAAGCATAACAATAAACAACATAACAATAGCCCAGAACTTTAGCAATCCGATAATAGTATATAGAACTACACCACGCGATTATTTCTCAGGCGATATTATACACAGGCTTTACGCTATATTGAATGTAAATGGAAGCTACTATTTTCTTACAATGGGCGACAACAACCCTGGCTTGGATATAGAGTTTGCAAACTATATGCCAAATGAGAGCAGCGTTGTTGGCTATGTTATTGGAAAGGTACCCGTGCTAGGCTATCTGAAGCTTATAATAAGTGGCCAGTTCGGTCAAGTTGCTGGCTGCAACCAAACGATCATAAGAAACTAGGTGTTGTCCGAAATCATCAAGATGCTTTTATGAAAGCGGACAAGCTTATGATGGATTTATACAACTATATAATGAAAGCAAAAAAGCAAGATTTTCTTAATCCCAAAAGTCCGTATGCAAATGGTTACATGCTTAAATGTGGAGGAAAAGAACTTGCAGTAATAGGTGGAAACCACAAGGCAAACGATAAGCGCATACGCAGCTTAATAAGCAATGCCTTTAAACTGCTAAAGCCAAAGGTGGTCTTGCTAGAGCAGCCTAAAGACCTTGATGTCGAAGCACTTAAGAAGGCTGTGAAGCACACAGACAAGAAGTTTTGGAATGAATTTGATGTTGCTACTGATTTGGCCGTTAAAAACGAATCCAAAATATACTTCATTGATATTTCAAATAAAGAGCGTTTTGAGTTTTTTATGCAAATGAAAGATGGCATTAAACTTTATATCCTTGAACTGTTTTCTGTAATCTACAATTCAAACTTCCATACATACAACAAGACAAGAATGGTGGAACCTGAAGATTATAAAATACTTTCAGAGGCGCTTACATTAAGAGATATAATAGATGATGAGCAAGTCTACAGTGCCTTCATTAAAATGAAGCAAAAAGAATACAAAAACTTAAGCCTTATTGCTACTATAGATAAAATTATCGATCAGATGGCCAAAAAGTATACAGGCCAAATACTTAGTCAAGATCTGCTACTGAGCAGAGCCATAACAGCACCTTTTCCATATTCAGACTATAAAATTAACAAGATAAATGCAAAACATGAAGCCTTAAGAGATAGTACTATGATAAAGGCAATAATAAACCACATGAAAAGGAACGATTCCGTTATGGTTGTATGCGGCAGTGGGCACGCATCTATATTTAAGAAGCATTTAATTAAAAAAGCAGAAATATTTGGTAAATGCAAGATAGAAGAAATAAGTTATTGAATCAGACAAGGGGCGTCTCGCTTATAACAAATATATTGCATAACCAAGGATGCAGACTTAGTTTAAACTATATTTATTATTACTCCATTTATTGGACAAGGCCTTTTTGCCTAGGGTTGTTGAAATTTATACTATATTATGTAGACACCTTTTTAAGTGCTCATATTTATATCACAACCACATCCAATTCATAGATACTTTAGCAGGGTGTTTGGTCATTTCTATCACTCTCTCAAGTCTGCTATTCCATCTATCAAAATTGCTGTTGCCACTAAGGAAAAACCAACAACCGCACTAAATAATGCTGTAAAACCTAAAACTTCAGCAACTATCGGGCTTCCAGTCATACCCGCGGAGAGAGCACCAACACCTGACCACAAACCAAATATACTCATTCCAACCCCAATAATGAGCATTTTATCAGTATAACTGGTATGTTCATCAGGTAAATGATAGGTCCACCAACCCGGCTCCTTCTTGTTAATAAATTCTATGATTTTATCCACAAATTTCTCATTTTCTTTTTTTTCGGGTTTTCGTTGCAGAGAGGTAAATAGATTAGTTTTTTCCTTCTCCGTTTTTTCTTCTCCGTATTCATTTTTTTTGGTTGTTGTGTTGATCGGCATCATAACCACCTTTATTTCGATGAAATTTATATTTTCCTCATTTTAAATACATTTCTTTAGTTTTGTCTATAAAGGATAACATATTAAGGTGTCTGGAATTCGCTGCTGCACAATCTTTACAAAAAAGGCAATTTACCTCAATTAGTCCAGCAATGTTCCTATTGCCGCTATGGTAAAACCAACAACCATACCAACGAGTCCTCCGATAGCTAAATCAGTAGCTATCGGGCTTCCAGCCATATGCGCGAAGAGAGCACCAACCTCTAACCACACACTAGATATACCTATTATGACCCCAGTACCGAGCATATCGATATCTCCTGGCTCCAGCATTTTAATAAACTCCTGCTTATGTACAAATCCTTTATTTTCTTTTTCTTTGTTTTTTTCTTTGGTTTCTTCGGGTTTTCTGTGCAGAGAGGTAAATAGATTAGTTTCCTCATTCGTATTCATTGAGTTGGTTGTTGTGTTGCTCGACGTATTCTTCTTTTTGACAAGATGCATCATAACCACCTTTATTTCGATGAAATTTATATTTTCCTCATTTTAAATACATTTCTTTAGTTTTGTCTATAAAGGATAAGCTTAAATACCATTTTTGGTGGGGAAAACTAGCAGGTGGAGAAAACTAGCAAGTATTAAATATCTTTGTGTAAAAATATCTAATCAATTTTATCGTTATTATTTAAATCTTTTCAGTCTATTATTAATGGTGCTTGTGGTTTTATGGCTGATCTAGCTAGAGATATAAGGCTCGCAGTAGATACAGGCAAGGTGGCGATAGGCTACAAAGAGGTAGCTAAGAGTATAAGCAGTTCAGAGGCAAAGGCAGTGGTTATTGCAGCAAAAGGCAAAAAGAGTATAATCGACGATATAGTGCACATGTGCAATGTAGCAGGCATTAAGCTTATAAAATTCAATGAAAATTCGCTTGAGCTTGGTACTATATGCGGAAAGCCTTATTCTGTCAATGCACTAGCCATTATAGATCAGGGCAATTCGAATATACTCAATGAAAGCTATTAGGTGTTTATGTGCCGAGAGGAGAATTTGCAGCAAAAGAGATAATAAAAAAGAGGAAGAAGTATAGAATGCTTAAAAAGTGGTGGAAAAGAAAGTTCTTCAAGCTCAAGGCAAAGTATGATCCTATGGGCCCTGTGCCTATGGCGAAGGGTATTGTATTACAAAAGTTCATGCTTCAGCAGAAGCAGCCTCACAGTGGTCTTATAAAATGCGTTAGAGTGCAGCTCATAAAGAATGGCAAAGTTGTGGGTGCTTATGTGCCTGAAGATGGTGCAATAAACTTCATAGATGAGCATGATGAAGTTACAATACAGGGTCTTAGCGGTTCTCAGAGAGGTCAGATGGGTAGCATACCTGGATTAAAGTACAAGGTTATTGCTATAAACGGTGTTGATCTGAGGCAGATTGTAAAGGGTAAGAAAGAGAAGCCAAAGAGGTAATCTTATGGCAGATGCTAATATTATAAAAGAAGAGAAAGAAGAGGCCCTTGCTGATTATAAGAAGAGAAGACAGCTTAGAAAGAAAGCAGATACAGAGGAGCAGGCAGCAAGCAAAGAAGAGCAGAAAGCACAAGAAAGCAAAGAGCAGGCAAAAGATACAAAAGAAGGGAGCGAAGAGAAAGAAAGCAAGGAGAGAAAGGAGAAGAAGCTAAGAAAGATAGAGACCGCAGAGCAGCTTCTCTTCGGCAAGTACTCTTTCTCTGATGTTGTAGTTTCAGATGCAAGCCTTGCTGACTATATAGTGCTTACGCCCATGAAGTATCCTAACACATTTGGCAGAAGGAAGAACAAGAGCTATTACTTCTCTCATGTTAATGTTGTTGAAAGGCTTATGAATAAGCTTATGCGTGGTGGAACAGGCAAAAAGGTTGGTGGCAAGGTAATAAGGACCGAAGGTAGGCTGCAGGGAAAGAAGATAAAGGTCATGCATATAGTTGAAGAAGCATTTGATATAGTGCATAAGCAGACAGGCAAGAATCCTATACAGGTTCTAGTCGATGCTATAGAGAATGCTGCACCAATAGAGGATACAACAAGGGTAAGGTATGGTGGAATAAATTATAATGTTGCTGTCGATGTTAGCTCGCTTAGAAGGCTTAATGTAGCACTTAAGAATATTGCGCTTGCAGCAATAACCGGTAGCTTCAAGAATAGAAAAAGGCTTGCCGAGGCACTGGCAAATGAGCTTATTCTTGCTTCTGCAAAGAACCCAGAAAGCTATGCAATAAAGAAGCGTGTTGATGCGGAGCGTATGGCTAGAAGCGCGAGGTAGTTAGTATGGTTAGAAAAGAGTTTGTTGCTGAGGAAGTAGCAAAGATAATGGATGAGCCAGAGAGAATAAGGAATGTTGCTATAGTTGCTCATGTTCACCATGGCAAGACAACGCTTACCGATACACTTCTTGCTAAAGCGGGCATAATTTCAAAGACTGTTGCTGGCGAGGTTCTTTATACAAACTATGATGAGATAGAAAAAGAAAGAAGGATAACAATAAAGTCTGCAAACATCTCTCTAGCATTTGACTATGGTGGGAAGGATTATATTATAAACCTTATCGACACTCCAGGCCATGTTGATTTTGGCGGCCATGTTACAAGGTCAATGCGTGCTGTCGATGGTATAGTACTTGTTGTTGATCCGGTAGAGGGAGTAATGCCGCAAACAGAGACTGTAGTAAGGCAGGCGCTCAAGGAAAAAGCAAAGCCTGTGCTCTTTGTAAATAAAGTAGATAGGCTTCTTAATGAGCTAAGGCTAACCCCAGAGCAAACTTATGAGAGGCTGCTCAATCTTATAAACGATATAAACAAGCTCATAAAGAGGTATGCGCCTGAAGATGTTGCTGATAAATGGACTGTAAGCGTTGAAGCGGGAAGTGTTTGCTTCGGCTCAGCCTACAAGAAATGGGCGATATCTAAGAGGATAATGGAAAAGTATAAAATAACGTTCAAAAACATCTTTGCCCTTACAGCAGCTGGCGAGGAAGAGAAGCTGCAAGAGATAGCGCCGATAGATGAGGCTGTGCTCTCAATGATTATTGAGCATTTGCCAAATCCAAAAGAGGCACAGCCCTATAGAATACCACACCTTTGGCATGGCGACCTTAACAGCGAGATAGGAAAGGCTATGATTAGCGTTGACAGGAACGCTAAAGTGGCAATGGTGATCTTTGGCATTACCTACGACCAGCACAGCGGCGAGGTAGCTATTGGAAGGGTATTCTCTGGTACAGTAAGAAAGGGTACAACACTCTATATTTCAGGCAAATCAGAACCGCAGAGGGTTCAGCAAGTCGGCTTGTATATGGGTCCTGATAGGGTAGCTGTAGATGAGATACCAGCAGGCAACATAGCCGCACTTGTCGGCTTGAAGGATATTTCAATAGGCGATACAGCAAGCGAGGTTGAGATGGAGCCTTTTGAGCAGATAAGGCACTACTCGCAGCCAGTTGTAACGAAGGCTGTAGAGGCAAAGGACCCAAGGGATACAACGAAGCTTGTAGAAGCTCTTATGGAGCTTTCAAAAGAGGATCCAACAATACAGGTAGAGCTAAACCAAGAAACAGGCGAGCATCTTGTAAAAGGCATGGGTGAGCTGCACCTTGAGATTATAGAAACAAAGCTTAGAGATGAGTATAAAATACCAATAATAACAAGCGAGCCCATAGTGCTTTACAGAGAAACAATAGAGGGCAAGGTTGAGAATGTAGAGGGCAAATCACCGAACAAGCATTCTAGATTTTATGTTACAGTCGAGCCGCTTGAGCAGAGCGTTGAGGAATTTATAGAAAATGGTGGCATAAGAGAAGGTAAGCCAAAAGGCAAGCAGTATATAGAGGATCTTGTAAAGGCTGGTATGCCGAGAGAAGAGGCTAAGGGGCTTGTAGATGTTTCAAATAATAGCGTTCTTATAGATGCAACACACGGTGTTCAATACATGAATGAAGTTATGGAGCTTCTTATAGACGGATTTGAGGAAGCGATGAACGACGGGCCTTTGGCTAGAGAGAAATGCTCAGGTATAAAGGTTAAGATAACAGATGCTACAATACACGAGGATCCTGTGCACAGAGGTCCTGCCCAGATAATACCAGCAATTAGAAGGCCTATCTATGCTGGCATGCTAAAGGCTGGAGTTGTATTGCTAGAGCCTAAGCAGAAGTTTACTATAAATCTTCCACAGGAATATTTATCAGATGTTATAACATTCCTTCAGGGAAAGAGGGGCCAAATACTAGAGATACAGCAGGAGAACGAGCAGGCAACAATAATAGCAAAGATGCCTGTTGCAGAGGTAATAAAAGGCTTCTCGAATGAGCTCAGGGGCTTAACACAGGGCAGAGCGATATGGTACTTTGAGTATGCAGGCTTTGAGAAGCTGCCAAAGGAGTTGCAAGAAAAGGTTGTAAGGGAGATAAGAACAAGGAAGGGCCAGCCGCCAGAGCCTCCAAAGCCTGAGCAGTTTATGGACTAGCAAGCAATATGGCAAGACTTTTATATTTTAATATTAATATTTAATGCAACTTATTGTTGCACCAATGAGATGAGGTGTCTATATGGCAAAATCTTATGTAAAATTCGAAGTTTCGAAAGAGGTAGCTGACAAAATAGTAGAAGCTATAAGGCTAGCAAAGCAGAGCGGAGCTGTAAGAAAAGGAGCAAATGAAGTTACTAAGAGTATAGAGCGTGGCTTGGCCACCTTTGTGGTTATAGCAGAGGATGTTGAACCTGAAGAGGTTGTTATGCACATACCAACTCTATGCGAGCAGAAGAAGATTCCTTATGCTTATGTACCTACAAAAGAGGTCCTAGGCAAGGCTGTTGGACTTAATGTTCCATGCACCTCAGTAGCGGTAGAGAAGGCGGGCCAGGCAGAGGGAGCGATAAAAGACATTGTCTCTAGGATTACAGGCAAAGAAGTAAAAGAGCAGAAAGAGCCAAAAGAGCAAAAAGAACAAGCTGCTGAGAGGCCTAAAGAAAAAAGTAAAAAGTGATATTAATGGCTGAAGCAAGCGAAGAGCAGAAAAAGGAATTTGAAGGCTTCTTAGGTGAGATAGTAGAAGTACCTAGGGTAAGAACAGGTATATTTGGCGAGGCAAAACAAGTGATGGTTAGAATACTAGAAGGCAACGACAAAGGAAGGGTAATAAGGCGCAACATGATCGGCTTTGTGAAGGTTGGAGATAAGGTAAGAATACCAGACACAACAAGAGAGGCAAAGCCTATAAAGGCAAGGTGAGCATATGAAGTGCTCATACTGTTCTAGAGAGATAGAGAAGGGCAAGGGAATAATGTTTGTAAGGAAGAGTGGTAGCATAAAGTATTATTGCTCAAATAGGTGCATGAAGTTCGATTTATTGTATCATAAGAAGCCGAATCCTAAAGAGGTTAGAAATGCTTAAAGTATTTAAAGCGAGTGCATGGCAAAGATAGAAGAAAAAGGAGAAGAAAAAGGTAAAGAATTTAAGCAGGCGTTAAGAAGCTCTGAAGAAAGCTTTGAAGAGCTGAAGCAAGCATTACATAAATTATTGGAAGATCCAGAGAAAAATGCAGACGATGCCATGATTCTAGCAGCAAGAGAAACAGTCGACAAATTTAAGGAAATAATCAACAGCGACCCAGAAAACCATTACGAAGAAGACTGGTATGAAAAGATGGTAAAGATAATTGATGCCTTCAAAGAGCTATACGGTGCTTGCGAGCCATACCTAAGCGATGGAGCAAAGAAGAAAATTAGTGAAATTCTGGAAGCAGAGCTTTAAAGCAAAAAGCTGCTTAAATTCAAAAAGAGTATTTAAGCTTATTCTTTATAGACAAAACTAAAGGAAAGTATTTATATGAAGTAAAATATAAATTTTATCGAAATAAAGGTGTTATGATGGCTACAAGGGTAAGGCCAGACCGGGAGTTTATTTTCAATCGCTACTATTCCAATCGCGAAACTCCAAAGGAGCAAGAGGGAGGTAAATACATAACACTAGCGCAAGAGTTAGGCAAAAATTATGATGACCTTATACGTTTCACATCTTCTCCTGAAGAGTTCAAAAAGGCCCTGAAGGAAAAGTTTGACGGAAACACAAATAAATTTAATCAAGAATTAGTATTTTATGCTTGGGCTTTGACATGCTTGGAAAAGGCAGCAGAGGAAGACGAAAAACTTAAAAAGCTTTTGTCGAATCTCCAAGAAAAGAGAAATGTTATAAATGAAAATATTGAAAAGATTGCAAAAGAGCTTGGCTATACTGTTTCTTCATACTCACTTGACAAGCTGAAGGGCAAAAAAGACTTGAACGGAGTAATGGAAACGTTAGCAAGAGATTTTGGTGTAGAACCTAAGCTTGAAGTTCTATTTAGCAGCGAGGCATTAAATAGCCTAACAGATCTGATTGCACGTATGGTTAACAAATATTCAAGTGTAAATGTAGCTGGTGAACAAGAAGCGAATGTAAACGTGCTACGGTCACCAGGAGAAAAAGCTAAGAATGATGTAAACGTACTACAGTCACCAGGAAAGCAACAAAATGGAGAGTATCACAGTCCTTACCGCAAAACTGGTAAGAATATCGCGATTACAGGTGTGGTGTTAGGTATTCTTGGTGGTCTTCTATTTGCCGGGGGCTTTGTTTATCTCCCTATGGCGGCTTTTGGTTTAGTTGGTATAGGTTTAGCTGAACTTGGATTCTCTATATTTTGGATTGGTGGAGCCATATGGATAGCAGGATTAATGGGCGAGGCCTGGCATAATCACCGTGTTCAAAAAGCGCAGGAAAAAGCATTAAAACAGGAGGAGAAGAAAACGAAAGAGGAACAGAAAAATAACAAAAAAGCGCTAAATGAGCAAGATAAGAAACAGAAGAAGATAGAGGAAACAGAAGAAAAATACAAGTTATGGAAAGCTACGAATGCAGAGAAGGATGAAGAAGCACTCAAAAAACAATTGACTGATCCGAGATGGCTGGAAAAGCACATTAAGGCAGAAACAAAAGCTGAACATGAAAAGAGAGTAGAAGAAGCAAAGAAGGAGATTGAAAAAATTATGGAAGAAGAAAAGAAGCTCGGCGGTACAATTCCAGTCAATGCACTTCATGATCTATTAATAAAAAAGGCAGAGGATCCTAACACACCATCATGGTTCCTTGCGCTTTTGGCACAGCTTAGGCTATCACATTTCTATACAGACGTAGATATGCTTAAGGCGCTAGCAGGAAATCCTAATACACCACCAGAGCTCCTTGCAGATTTTGCAACAAGAAAGAGATATTTCTGGACAAGAGAATATATTGGGTCAGATATAAGAGAAATAGCAGCAAAGAACCTAAGCACACCACCAGAGATTCTTGCAAAGCTGCTATTAGGAGATAAAGACCCAAGAGTAGAGTACGCTGTAGCAGCGAATCCTAAGACACCTACAGATGCTCTTGATGCTGCTATGTATAGCAAAAAAGTTGATATAAACATAAAAAGAGTAATTGCAATGAACCCGAGCGCTTCGCCGGATGCACTCGAGTATGCACTAAAGGACAAGGACCTAGCTCTTTATGCTCTATATAATCCTTCAATCTCAAAATACCCATATCTTTTGAAACTCGCGTTAAAAAACCCAGACCCATCCGTAAGTAAAAAAGCCAAGGAAATACTGGAAAAGCGAATAAAAGAATTGGAGGAGCAAAATAAGAGCAATGAGAACAAACAAGAATAAAGCAATAAAAAGTTCCATAAAGTGCGAAGCTAAAATTATCATAAGAGATAAATAAGCTCTTTTTCCTATTTTTATTATGCAATCACAAGTAATATTAGTTCATTATGGTGAGCTGTGGCTGCGCGGCAAAAATAAGCAAAGATACATAAACCAGCTTAAAGCAAACCTTAAATCGCTGCTTGAAGGCGAAGCTTACTCAATAGATAAAGAGCATGATAGGATTATACTTAGGCCCAGCGACGAGGCAACTGCCAATAATATACTAAAGAAGCTCGGCTATCTTTTCGGAATAAGCAGCTTTAATCTAGCATATGAGGCAGAGCCGAAGATAGATTCAATAACTAGCGTTGCAAAGGATCTTATTCTCTCGCGCGGCTACAAAAAGATCAAGATATTTGCGCACAGGTCGTATAAGGAGCTGAGCTTCGACTCTCTTGATATTATAAACGAGGTTTCTAAAGATGCAAAGAGCATAGGCATAGAGCCAACTCTGCATGGATATGATGGCACTCTATTCATAAATGTCACGAAGAAGCACGCATATATTTATGATAAGAGCATAAAGGGGCTTGGTGGCCTCCCTGTTGGCACAAGCGGTAAGGGTGTAGTTCTTTTCTCTGGCGGCATAGACTCGCCTGTAGGTGCTTGGTTCGCCATGAAGAGGGGCGTTCTGCCTGTCTATCTTCATGTGCACCAGTTTGCAGATCTGGAGATGCTAAAAGAGAGCAAAATACCAATGCTCTTAGCTAAGCTTAGCCTATTTTCAAAAGGGCTTAAGCCTGTAGCATATTGTGTACCTGCTCATTACTTCACACTTGCGGTAGCAAAAGCAGACAAGCATGGCAAATTCTCTCATGTATTGTTTAAAGCTTTCCTTTTCAAGCTTGCTGAGCTTGTAGCTAAGAAAGAAGGAGCTAAGCTTATTTTCACAGGTGAGAGCCTTGGCCAGGTTTCTTCACAAACACCATCAAATATAGCGGCATCAGAAGCTAGTGTAAGCATGCCTATACTAAGGCCCCTTATAGGGTTTGATAAAGAAGAGATAATAAGTATTGCAAGGAAAATAGGAACATATGAGCTTTCGATAAAGCCTTACCCTGATGTATGTGCACTTAATGCTAAAAAGCCTTCAACAAATGCTGATATTAAAACTATAAAAGAGCTTCTTAAAGAGATGCATATAAACGAAATAGCAAGGAAATCTCTTAGCGAGGCGCTTATTTTGCCTGTCGAAGAAGAAAGAGGTGAGTGATAGAAAGTTTATTAAATCATTTTGTAATAAAATATTAATAGTATTTCAGTAAATCTCAATGCAAGCTAGATGCTAAAAACTAAAAAGGTGAAACAATGGCTGACGAAGAAAAGAAAGAATCAATTCCAGAAAATGTAATATACGTGGGCAAGAAGCCTGCAATGAACTACGTTCTTGCTGTAGTAACGCAGTTCAACAACGGAGCAAAGAAAGTAACAATAAAGGCAAGGGGTAACACAATCTCTAGGGCAGTAGATGTAGCAGAGATAGCAAGAAACAGGTTTGTGTCAGATGTGAAGGTAAGCAACATCTCGATAAGCTCAGAAGAGCTTACAAACGAAGATGGCACAAAGTCAAAAGTGAGTGCAATACAGATAGAGCTATCAAAGTAATTCTTTTCTTTTTATTTTTTATTAAATACCCATTTTTATTGCATTTGCCACATCGCTAGATGTAACTATGCCTAAGAAGATTAGCTCTTTTTCGTTATTTACTACTGGCACTCTAGTTATATGCTTTTCGAGCATTATTTTCGAAGCTTGATCAATCTCATCAGTTGGCATTACAAATATCGGCTTCTCCATAATCCTGCTTATCTTTTCTTTTTTATCACCGTTCCAACTATCTAAATCTTTCTCTCTAATTATGCCTACAAGCCTTTCATCTCTTAATACAGGCATAAGCGAGACCTTGTTTGCTTTCATGAGCTTGGCAGCATTTGCAATACTCGTTTCTTCAGAAACAGCTACCGCATATCTCTGCATTATTGTTGAGACATTAGGCATAATATGAGTTTATAGCTCAAATTTATATCTTTTTCTAACTCGATGCATAAAATATATAACTTTGCTGATATATACTATTGGGGGGTGTTTGATTGCTTAGAACACATTACATAAATGAGCTGGACCAAAAGCTTGATGGCAAAGAAGTAACACTTTGTGGCTGGGTGCACGAAGTAAGGAATATAGGGAAGATAATATTTATGCTCCTTCGTGATAAGACAGGCATAGTGCAGGTAACAGCAAAAGAGGGCTTAGTAAGCAAGGAGTTGATGCGAAGCATGGATCTGCCTAAGGAAAGCGTTGTTATGGTAAAAGGCATCGTTAGCAAAAATGCTGAGGCAAAGAAAGGTTTTGAAATCATTCCAAAAGAGGTAATAAATCTAAATCCACTTTCTGGAAAGATTCCTTTTGAGGTTACAGGCAAGGTGCCTGCTGAGCTTGATGTTAGGCTAGAATATAGATATATAGACTTAAGACGCTTAGAAACTTCAGCAATATTTAAGATAGAGTCTACGATGCTGCAGGCATTTCGCAATACGCTGCTCAAAGAAGGTTTTACCGAAATAAGAACGCCTTCGATCGTTGCAGCTGCTACAGAGGGTGGCACAGACCTTTTCCCAGTAACATATTTTGAAAAGGTAGCATATTTATCACAATCTCCGCAGCTTTACAAGCAGCTTGCTGTTATTGGTGGTTTTGACAAGGTGTTTATGATCGTTCCTGTTTTCAGAGCTGAAAAGCACAATACAACAGAGCATTTGAATGAGATAACCCAGATGGATATAGAGATGGGCTTTGCCGACCACAATGATGCTATAAGAATGCTCAAGAAAGTAGGCTTAAGCATAATAAAGGAAGTTAAAAAGAGAAATGCAGAAGAACTCGAAACACTTGGTGTTTCATTAGATGTTCCAAAGCCTGTAGAGGTAAAATACAAAGATGCTGTAAAAAAGATAAATGAAAACGGTCTGCACATTGAGTTCGGCGAAGACCTTAAGAGAGAACATGAGGTGCTTTTGGCAAAGCTCTATGGTGATTTTGTAATATTGAAAGAATATCCAACAAAAGTGCGTGCCTTCTATACAATGCCTAATGAGAAGGACCCAGAGGTTTCAAACAGCTTTGACCTTATCTATAAAGGGCTTGAGATTTCAAGTGGTGCACAGAGAATACACATACCGCAGCTTCTAGAGGAAGCTATAAGAAAGAGGGGAATGGATCCAAAGAATTTTGAATTTTATATAAATGCATTTAGACATGGCGCACCGCCTCATGCAGGGTGGAGCATCGGCTTGGAGAGATTTGCAATGAAGATAACAAATATGCCTAACATAAGAGAGTGTTCGCTCTTCCCTAGGGATAGGACTAGGGTTACACCTTGATGCTATGGAAATTAATTCTATAAAAATAGAAAAGAACCCCGATGAGCAGCTTATCATCGGGCATGCTGGCTTTATAAAAACAGCAGAGGATTTATACGAAGCAATGGCAAATTCAGTACCAAATATAAAGTTCGGAATAGCATTTGTAGAAGCAAGCGGCCCTTGCCTAGTAAGGAGCGAAGGCAATGATAAGGAGCTTATCGAAAAGGCGCAGAGGAATGCACTTACCATAGGTGCTGGCCACACATTTGTCATCTTATTCAAAAACGCATATCCAATAAATGTTGTAAATGCAATAAAAGCGGTGCCTGAGGTGGTAAGCTTATACTGCGCAACAGCAAATGATGTGGAAGTATTCGTAGCAAACGGTATAAAGGGAAAAGCTATTATTGGCATAGCAGATGGTGAGAGTGCAAAAGGCTTGGAAGGCGAAGAGGATAAAAGCAAAAGGCGCAAATTTGTGCGTGATATTGGCTACAAGCTAGGGTGATTTATTGGAGTTTAAGCTTCTTAGCAAAGATGATGTAGATAAAGTAGTTGAAACACTCGAAAAGACTTACCCAAATGCCAAATATTATTTAAACTTTTCAACACCTATAGAACTACTTGTCGCTGCAATATTGTCAGCACAAACGCATGACGAAGTGGTTAATGCTATAACGCCTGAGCTTTTTAAGAGGTATAAGACAGCTCATGATTACGCGCAAGCTAAGCCAGATGAGCTCATAAAATATATAAGGCGTGTCAGCTATGCTGGAAACAAGGCAAAGAATATAATAGAGGCATGCAAGATAATCGACCAAAAATATAATGGCAAAGTACCAGATGAGATGGAAGCTCTTCTTGAACTGCCTGGCATAGGTAGAAAGACTGCAAACACAATACTAATCAATGCGTACAACAAAGTAGAAGGCATACCAGTTGACACATGGGTCATAAAGCTTTCATATAGGATAGGGCTTAGCAAGAATACAAAGCCAGAGCTTATAGAGCAAGACCTTATGAAGAATATAGATAAAAAATACTGGCACAACATAGCATATGTGCTAAAGCAGCATGGGCGTGCTGTCTGCAAGAGTGTGTTGCCTGAATGTTCTAAGTGTGTTATAAGCAAGATATGCCCAAAAAATGGCGTTGAAAAGAGCAAATGATTTTCATGAAGTTATACTGCGATTTTCATATTCACAGTAAATATTCAAGGGCAACAAGCGAGGGCCTTGACCTTGATGGAATAGCACAAGCCGCTAGAAACAAAGGTATTAGTATTGTTGGAACAGGAGACTTTACCCATCCTCTTTGGTTCAAAGAGCTCAAAGAAAAGCTGAAGCCTGCAGAAGAAGGCTTGTATGAATATAAGGGTATGAGGTTTATCCTCACTGTAGAAATTTCTACAGTTTTTAGAAGAGAAAACAGCATTAAGAAAGTGCATCATGTTCTTCATGCGCCATCTATTGATACTGCGGTGCAGATAAATGATATGCTCTCAAAATATGGTGACCTGAGTGCAGATGGCAGACCTACACTAAGTGTTGAGCCTGCTGAGCTTGTAGAAAAGATAATGTCGATAGATAAAGACATACTAATATATCCTGCTCACAACTGGACACCTTTTTATGGCTGCATGGGGAGCGAAAACATGTTCAACTCAATCGAAGAGTGCTATCTTGAGCAAGAGAAAAATATTTATGCTCTCGAGACCGGTTTGTCATCAGACCCGAAGATGAACTGGCGATTATCAATACTTGACAAATATTCTCTTCTTTCAAGTAGCGATGCGCATTCAGCGCAAAATATTGGCAGAGAGATGACTGTCTTTGAACTAGAAGAACCCTCTTATAAAGCGATAAATGAGGCGATAATGAAGAAGAATAACAAAAAACTTAGTCTTACTGTAGAATATTACCCTGAAGAGGGCAAGTACCATTATGATGGCCATAGAAACTGTAATGTTTCAATGAGTCCTGAGGAAGCAAAGAAATATAACAATAAATGTCCTGTTTGTGGCAAGCCTTTGGTAATAGGAGTTTTGCACAGGGTTATCGAATTAGCAGACAGGCCAGACGGCTTTATGCCAGAAAATGCATCTAGATTTGTATATGCTGTGCCACTCATAGAGGTGCTTTCATACATTACTAACAAAGGAAGAGGTACGCAATACGTTAAGTCTCTTTACTCTAATCTATTAAAAAGGTTTGGGAGCGAGATAAATGTTCTACTCAATGAGGACATAGAAACAATAAAAGAAGTAGACAAGACTCTTGCAGAGGCTATAGAAAATATAAGAGCTTCAAAAGTTAATTTAATTCCCGGCTATGATGGCGTGTTTGGTATAGTCGACATACTAAATAGGATTAAGAAGCCAGATAGCAACATTAAGCAGAAGAGGATATCGGATTTTGAAGATGATAAGTAAAAGAATAAAAGAATAAGAGATAAATATCAATAAACAGTTGGTGGTCTTGTGAAAAATCATATTGGCTTGACATTTGCTCTTGTTGCATTGCTCCTACTTTCAACACCATATGCGAGCTTTGTGGGTGGTGCTTATATTTACGCTCCAGCAGTTCTAACACAGTCAAACAAAGGTATACTTTCTTTATTCTATCTAAATGTTACTACTGGAGATGGCGTGGTAAAGATAAGCGGCCCTTCATATGTTGATGGAAGCACATTAAGTTCTGCACAGATCGGAGTAGCATATGCATGCAAATATCTTGGCTTAAATATGAGCGATTATAACTTCTCTTATATAATAGAGGATAAAAATGTGAGTGTATCTGGGCCAAGTGGTGGACTTGCTTTTACACTTGATGCCATCTCTGCGCTTTCACATAAACCATTGCTGCACAACTTTACACTTACAGGAACAATAAATTTGGATGGCAGCGTTGGTGAGGTAGGTGGCATATATGATAAAGTGGCTGCGGCAAAAATGCACAATCTAAAGTTTATGCTTGTTCCTTATGTTGAGAATGGGAGCTTCGAAAATCTCTTATATTATGTCGCTCAGCAAACTTTTGGAATACCGCTGGTTGAGGTTAAGAATGCATCTCAAGCTTTTGCATATGCAACAGGCTTAAGAGCTCCATATCCTTTAACTTACAACACTTATGCCAACTATTATGTTGATAAAATTCCTTATGCAAATCTATCTTGCTTATACTGTAACTTAAGTGGTTTTCAAAACCTTACAAGCTTTACATTTGGTTTTGTAAATAGGTCAATTGATAGTATACCAAATAGCTACTCTCTTATAAAATCAGAATTAAGCAATGCAATGCAGGAGTATTCTGCAATATCAGAGAAGGGCTATTTATATACAGCCGCTGACCTTGCTTTTCTGATCTATCCACAAGCATTTATGCTTGCGAATGCAAACAATGCAAACAAAAGTGCAGCCACAAACATTATTTCCAATGTTTCTGCATATTGCTCATCTCTTGTTCCACCCCAAATGACCAATTCAAACTATGAATATGTAATAGGCGGTGAGCTGAGGCAAGAGCTTGGTACAATAACATCAGGCAATGCAGCCACTATACTAAATAGCAGTGAAACATCTGATGGTGTTTTTGAAAGCTTATATACTGCAGGAGAAGCCTACGGCTGGTGTCTTGCAGCAAGTGATATGTATAGTATTGCCGCTAGCATGGGCGGCGTGCCTGTGCAGGGATCACCTCTTCTAAAGAATTATGCGTCTAAGCTCATACAGAATGCAAGTGAGTTTGGAAGTAGCATTTATCTGCAAAGTGCAATAAACTTCTATAACAATGGAAATTATCCTGCAGCAATATATGCAGGTACTTACGCAAGCATATTCGATAGGCCTACAATAAGCAACTACACACCTTCAGAATACATAAGCATAGAGAAAGCACTGATAGACAATTCAACTTATGGTGTATGGCCAAATCAATTTGCAAAATCGGCGATATTCTATATAAACGAATACAATATAACAAGAAATGAGAGTAATCTTGCAAATGCCTATTCGCTTGCACTTCTTGCTTCGAAGCTTAGCAGTGCAAACAAGCTCATAAACAGTACATTTATTTTACAACCAAATCAAACATACTCTTATAATAATATTTCAAGCGAGATAGAGCAGATTTATTCAATACTCCTTATAATTCTAATAGTGCTGTTTGCTATACTTATAGTTCTAATATTGTTGCTTTTGCGAAATCCTTGCAATGCACAAAGCGAACAGTTCAAAGAAGGTACAAGTAATAAACGTATAACACATGTTAAGGGCAGAAGGCGATAAATAGAATGGCTCATATCGCTATACTTAATAGAGGTGCGAGCAAAAGTGCTAATAGGGCGATGCCCATTGCAGCAAGCGAAGCATTTCTTGCAAACGAGTAGAATCTCTCGCTCCTTTCATAAATATATTTTATCCCCAAATATAGCAATATAATATCAGTTACTGCTATTGGTAAAATGTAGATAAGGTTTAACTTAAATGGCTCATAGTAGATAAAGAGGTATATACTAATTAAAATCGCTATTAAGTAAAACACGAGGGCAAGCACGGCAGCCCCACTTATACCAATAACTCGTGGCAATGTTTTTACATTCCTTATCTTTACATCTCCTTTTAAGTCCCTTATGGTGCCATGTATCTCCCTGGCCAGGCCGCTAAAGAAGATCAAGAGTGTTATCAGTATTATACTTTGCTTAAGCGACATCGAAACAACATAATTGCCAAAGATGAATGGTATGGCCATAGAAAATGCTATATATGCATTACCCCAAAAGAGTGTTTCTTTTATCTTGTAAGCATATAATAATGCAAGTGCTCCAAAAATAAGCGCTATTGCAAAGCAGTACAGATTTATGAATGCACTTGCCACTATGCCAATAACAAGGGTTATAGCGGTTACATAAATCGCATCCAATGGTTTTAGGCTTCCATTCACAAGTGGCCTCTGCACCTTCTTGTTGAATTTGTCAACCTCCATATCAAAGTAGTCATTTATCGCAAATGAGGCCATGCTTATAAAAACAGGCGTTATTATGCTCATTAGAAGTACGAATAGGTTTGGCAGGCCCTTTACAATAAGCTCTGCAGCAAGAACAGCAATTACAAGCATTATGCTGTGTTCTATCCTTGTAAGCTTCAAAATTGCAATAGGCTTGCTATACTTTTTCATGAAACCTATACTAATCAAAAGCTTAAAGAATATATTTCTAACTATGTATTAATATTTCGTTTGATTTTATGGAGCCATTGAATACTCTTCCAAAATATAATCTGTTTGGATTAGACGAGATAGATTATGCAAATGCAAAGGTTGTAGCACTACCTGTACCATATGATTCAACCACTTCTTATCAATCTGGCGCAAGATATGGGCCACACGCAATAATTGCTGCAAGTAGAAACCTTGAACTATATAGCTATGAAGTTGGTGCGGATATTAGCAAGATAGGTATATATACAACAGATGAGCTTGCCCCAGATTTCAGCTCTCCTGAAAATATGATAAGTAGAATAGAAAAAGAGGTCGGGCTTATATTAAGCGATAAGAAGCTTCCTCTGCTTCTTGGTGGAGAGCATACAATTACAATAGGTGCGCTTAGGGCCTTTAAAAGCGCAGGCGCTGATATTAGCATAGTGCAGCTTGATGCACACACAGATTCTAGAGATAACTTATTCGGGAGCAAATATATGCATGCGACAGTAATGGCAAGGGCAAAGGAGATGTTTGAGAACATCGTGCAGGTAGGTATAAGAAGCATCGATGAGAATTATGCTAAGCATGCAAACATGGAGCGTATCTTCTTTGCTGATTCACTGCACGAAGATATAGATAATGCAATCAATGCTATAAATGAGCTCACAACAGAGAACATATACCTTACAATTGATCTTGATGTTCTTGATCCGAGCATTATGCCAAGTGTAGGCACACCAGAACCTAATGGGCTGAGCTTCGATGAAACTATAAAAATTATAAAAGGGCTAGCAGGAGAGAAGAAACTTGTAGGGCTAGATCTTGTAGAACTAAGTCCTATACCTAACCTTGAAGCACCAAACTTCACGGCCGCTAAACTTGCTTATCTTGCCCTTGGTTACTTCTTTTCGAAAGATTTAAAAGACCCCATCTAAAAAATGTAAAGAAATATAAATCTTTTCTAAGAAGCTTTTTAAGCTTATCCTAAAAATTATTTTTTTATAAAAATTTCAATGTTGATGAAAATGGAAGTCAATAGACAGAATAACGAATGTATATACGGATTAAGGCAGGTGTTTAGGGGAGATGGGGGTATATACGAGCTCTATGAGCTAAAACGCAATAATGAAGTGGTAGAAAATCCTCATCCTTCGGTTATTGGAAAGCATGTTTACGGTGAACTCTATTTTAATGAGCCTAGCAAGTTAACAGACTTGGAGCTGATGAAAAAGATAGTGATAGAGGCGGCAAAGGTAGGAAACATGCATATCGTAAATATCTCTCCGTTTAGATTCGAAGGACCCAATGGTGTAGATGGCGGTGTTTCTGTTATAGCCATAATTCTAGAAAGCCATATCGCTATACATACCTGGCCAGAAGAGAATTATGCAACTGTTGACATATATTCTTGTGGTGCCAGCTCGGACCCGCATAAGGCTTTTGATTACATTGTAGATGAACTTAAACCTATTGCTTATACAAAGAATTATGCTGACAGAAGTAAAAAATATAAACTTTAAGAACGATTGAAACATGTGTTTTTATGTTAAAGTCTAACATACTCATTTCTACGTTTGTATTTTTAGCATTCTTGAACTTAGCGCATGCTGGCACAGTCACATTAACAGGCAGTTGCAACGCTACTCTTGTAAACAGCTCAATTGTATTCTCTCTCTCCAATTCTGGTAATGACTCTGCGTACAATCTTATTATTTCTCCGATAATTGAAGGTGCAACTCCCCTTAATACATCTTATGCTATAAGCATGCTACCACCAGGCCAGACAAAAACATTGTCCGTTAAACTTACTAATTTTGGGCTTAATGGCTCTTATGTAGACGCTTTTTATGTAACGTATCAACAGGGCTTTTCATTCTTTAGTGCTGTTTTCCCTTGCCTTGTTTATATTAATAAGCCAACAGTCTCTCCAATATACGAAGTTGTTAGGGTAACGCCGTTAAAGAATATGGTAATTGTTAATGTTTCATTGTTTAATGCAGCGAGAACACCTGTAAATGGCACAATATCTCTTGTTGTTCCACCTACCCTTTCATTCATATCAAATAAGAGCTATGGCTTCACCCTTCAGCCTTATACAAACGAGAGCTTCACATTCAAACTACAATCACCTAACAATGGCGCATCTTACTCTTCTGCTGCTGTTGCGAGTTTTAATATGAGTAATCTGCATTACTCAAGCATGGCGACATTCTCAATAACGCCATATATTGCAAAGGGCGGGCTTTTATCTTCATTGGAAATAACTGCAATAATTATTGTAATAATACTACTAATAGCTCTATTCCTTTTAGCAAGATCTATAAAGAACAAGAAAAGGCGCGAGCGTGAGCATATACATGAAGAGCGTATACAGGAGCAGGGGCGTAAGTCTTAGCTATCTCTAAGGTTTTTGAAAATAGTCTTTAGTATAGAATAGCCGTCTCTAAATGATCTTAACTTGCCAGTGCCAGCATTTCTCTTTTTCTCAAAGCTCGGCACCTCCATTATCTTTAATCCAAGCTTTGCAGCCTTTATGCTTATCTCTGTTTCTATCCCAAACTTATCTTCTTTGAGATTTAATTTCTTGAATGCATCTCTTCTGAAGCTTCTATATCCATAACAAAGATCCGTATAGTTTGTGCCAAAAAACAAATTTACCAACATAACAAATATCTTGTTACCAATCTTTCTAAGTAGGGGCATATCCTCTGTACCCCCACCAGCAATAAACCTTGAGCCCATACACACATCGTAGCCAATCTCTATGCCAGAGATTAGTAGCCTGAGCTCGTTAGGTTTGTTTGAAAGATCTGCATCCATAGAAATGAGTATGCTGCCTTTTGCGTATTCCATACCTTTTCTGAGCGCAGAACCTTTGCCTACAGAATCAAATATTACCTTTGCGCCATGCTTCTTTGCGATCTCTACTGTCCTATCTGTAGAATAACCATCAACAACAATTATTTCATATTTGTAGCCGTATCTATTAAGTTCGCTCTTTACCTCATCTATAACCTTGCCTATGTTCTCTTCTTCATTCAATGTTGGTATGACCACTGATATAAGGTTTTTAGACATTTCATTACCTAAATTATTATTAGGTGCATTATTTATTAAACTTAAAGCTTATAAAATATCTTTTTATGTATAGGCGATAATTTGGGCTTGCTTTCTTTATTGAGTGAGGGGCTGAAATCAAATATTATTAGGCCAAAGGAGCCTTATAAGCTTACCTTTGCTGTAACCCTTAACTGCAATTCTAGATGTAAGCACTGCAATATCTGGCAACTAAAGCCGAAGAACGAGCTTACTATAGATGAGGTACGTGCTTTTGTGCGCGCCAATCCTAATTTTATTATAGTTGAACTTACAGGGGGCGAGCCTTTCCTGAGAAGCGATCTTGTAGATATAGCAAAAGCTTTTGCAGAATATTCTAAGAAACTTTATGCAATAACGATTCCAACAAATTCTCTAGTTAATAGTGAGGTCATTGTAAATAGGATAAATGAGATGCTTAAGCTTAACAAAAAGATTGTTGTTACACTTTCACTTGATGGTTACAGAGAACTCGAAGACGAAATTAGAGGAGTAAAAGGAAATTACGATAGGGTGATAGCACTGTACAAGCGGTTTGCTGAGATAAAAAAGGCAAACAAAAACTTCGATTTTAAGTTCGGCTTTACAATGATCGGGCTAAACCAAGGCAAGTTCCTCGAGACTGTGAAGAGGGTAAAAGAAGACCTTCCAGATGTAAAGCTAATTGATTTTCATCTAAATCTTGGTGCTGTAAGTGAAGGCTACTATGGCAATAACCTATCGCTTAACGACAATATACTTGTTGATAGAGGAAAGGCTATAAAAGAGGTTGAAGAGATAATAAGGGCTTATAAGAAGGAGATGGGCTTTACATTAGACTTGGTTGTGCTCGGTGAATATATCTATCTAAAAGGCCTTCTTGAATACCTCAAGACGGGCAAAAATCCTTTCAAGAGGCTTATAGGAGAAGCTTCAATATACATGGATAGCTTTGGTAATGTATACCCTTCAATACTTGTGAACAAGAAGCTGGGAAGCATAAGGGAAGATGGCTACGAATTAAAGAAGATAATAGAAAAGAACATAAGCATAATAGAAGAAGATGATAGGAAGCATTATACCTTCTGCGACGAAGAAGCAAGCATAATAGGCGATATACCAAAGGATATTAAACTTTTAATAAGTTAAATAAGTAGTTAGCGAGGTTTTGCTATGTATATATTGGGTGTGTGGGACGGTCACGATTCAGGAGCAGCGCTTCTTGAAGATAATAAGATAGTCTTTGCCGCAAACGAGGAGAGGTTTACAAAAAGGAAGCTTGAGATAAAGTTTCCTTACAATTCGATAAACGCTGCGCTGAAATATGCAGGCTTGAAGCCAAGCGATATAGAGATTATTGCGTTTCCTACAACCGAGCTTACAAAGACTTTAGAGAGAATATACCCATATTCAAAAGAGTATCATTACTTGTACAGAAGAAGGAAGATACCTAAACCACCATTTGAACAGTTTAATAGGTGGCTGAGATATTTCTTTTTGCAATTTGGGATTTGGCCTCTTTGTGGCAGTGTTAGCAAGGCAATAGTCTCAAGACAACTAAAGCACATGGGCTTTGAAAAATTCAAACTGTATGCTGTTGAGCATCACACCTCACATGCCGCAACAGCAGCATTTGCAAGCGGCTTCAACAGAGCACTTGTTGTAACACTAGATGGGCTCGGTGATGGGCTTAGCGGCTCTGTGAGCACATTTGAGAATGGCAAGCTCGAGAGGCATCAGGCTATAAGCTCAAGGGATTCGATTGGCATTTTCTTTGAGCAGGTAACATATTTGCTTGGCATGCGCGAGCTTGAAGACGAGGGTAAAGTAATGGCGATGGCTGACTATTCCTATCCTTTTGATTTCTCTGCTAATAAGATGAAAGATTTCTTCAGGGTAGAGGGAACAAATATAATAGCAAAATACCACTTCTACAAGCAGCTAAAGATGCTTGACAAAATATTGTGGAATACGCCTAGAGAACAGTTCGCTTATATGGCACAGCAGCTTCTTGAGAATGTAATGGTGAAATTCTTCTCAAATCTGCTAGATGAATATGGCATTGGCGACATTGCTATGGCTGGTGGCACATTTTCTAACGTAAAAGCAAACATGAAGGTAAGGCAGCTCGAAAAGCTAAAGAGATGGTTTGTCTTCCCACATATGGGTGATGGTGGCATGGCAATGGGTGCAGCAATGTATACCAATTACCTTCTTAATGGTGTTTCGAGCTATAAATTTGATAATGCTTATCTTGGCAATGAATATAGTGAAGATGAAATAATATCTGCATTGAAGAAAGAGAAGGATTTGAGCTATGAACATGATAAAGACAAGAGCAAGCATGCCGCAGAGCTCATAGATAAAAATAATTACATTTTCTGGTTCCAAGGAAGAATGGAATATGGCCCAAGGGCTCTAGGAAATAGAAGCATACTTGCAAAGGCTAGCTCTGATGATGTTAAGGATAAGCTTAACCTATATGTTAAGCAGAGGGAATGGTTCCAGCCTTTTGCACCTTCTTTACTCTTAAGCGAAGCAGAAAGGCTACTTGAAGATGTAAAGGGCTATGATAAATTCATGACAATGGCTTATCTTGTAAAGCCAGAAGTGAGAGAGGCTATGAAATCTGTTGTACATGTAGATTATACAGCAAGGCCAAATATGGTGGGCGATGAGAACCCAGCATATAAGAAACTTATTCAGCATATCAAAAAGCTTGAAGGCTATGGTGTAATATTAAATACAAGCTTTAATATACATGGCATGCCGATAGTGATGAGCCCTGAGGATGCTATAGAAACAATGAAGAAGACAAGCACAAAATATATGTTTATTGGCGACTATTTTGTGGAGAATAAAAAGGGGAAATAATTGAGCTATGATTTAATCCTTGGTTATTCATTCACCTTTGTTGTATCGGTAGCTCTTATTTTGCTAATCTCATTTATAATAATAGGTAGAAAAGAGATAATTAGCGAATTAAAAGGAATAAGCAAACGTTCACTTTTGGCACTATTGCTAATAATAGTTTTTTTCCTTTTTATAGCGCTTAAATATGTTACAGCATTTGAGGAGCTTTATTTCGATGAAAATATTTATCAAGGGGTTGCAATCAACATACTTAAGCACGGCCTTATGCTTTGGTGCCAGATGGGCACTGGCTACTTAAACTCTTGCTACTCTAGTGTTCTTTATCATGATCCTGTTGGGTGGTCATATTTTCTCGCTATAGCCTTTGCACTTTTTGGAATAGGCACAAGCACCGCATACGGCGCAGAGCTTTTTGCTGCTCTACTCGGCGTTTTTGCCTTTTTCTTCTTTGCGTATATTCTAACAAGGAGGGAAGATATAGCAACTACCTCAACTCTGATCTTTGCAATAATGCCTGAGCTTCTTATATGGTCTAGAACACAGGCAGATCCTGACTTACCTTTTATGACATTTTCTATAATTACATTTTTCTTCTTCACCTTGTTTATGCGCAGAAAAAAGATAAGCACACTTATAATGTTTCTTTCTTCGCTTTTAATAACTCTTTATATGAGAACAGAAGCTATACTTCTTCTAGGCGTATTTTTCCTGCTTTTATTTGCATTTGATTATGAAGATATAGGATCTATTAAGAAGAGGGCTAAAGATTTATACAATATATTAAATACCAATCCAAAAATCACTTTTATTGCGTTGGCTTTCTTTATATTGATGGTTCCACAGCTTATCTATATAGGCATAGAAGCTTCAACACAAGATTATGGGCAGCCGTCAAACCAATCTGCTATCTCACTTTCTTACTTTCCAAAGAATTTTGTCACCAATTTAAACTATCTTTTGGGAACTTACAACTCTATAGGTTATTTCCCAGCAGTCTTTCCGCTCTTCTCTTTTGTTTTTGCAATCATCGGAGCGATTCTTATCTTCTTCCAAAAATGGAGCAAGAGAATGAAATTTGAGGTCTTCTTTACTTTATTCCTTTGGTTTACAGCTTATTTCATATTCTACGCTTTATTCTATGCAGGCTCTGCACTCTTCGGTGTTGATTCAAGGTTTATGCTTCAGATCACGCCAGAGATCTCGCTTCTTGCGGGGATTGGCATTATACTTATTTCGCTTTATATATCTAACATAGCAGGATGGGTTTCTCTTAAGCTAAAGCACAGAAAGCAGGCCAATGAAAATAAATCTTACTCACCAACAATAAACCCAAATCATAATATAGAAAGCGCAGAGATAAAAAATTCAAAGCATAACATTATATTTTATTCTTCTGTAATAATCCTTTTTGCAATATTTTTTGCATATCCATTTGCGAATCTGTTTAGCCTTATTACATTAAATGTAAACGATATGCCTCAGCAAAGTGTGATCGCCCCTGCGATTGAATTTTTCTATAGCAATTATCAGAAAGTACCTGCAAATTGCCTCGTATTTTCTTTTACTCCTGACATATGGTTTGAAGTTGGCAGGGCGTCTATGCAGATCGGCTATCTTGGTGCAGAAAATAGTACAATTGTAAACATTGAGAGGAACTTTAGTTGCTATGTATTAGATTATGGCTACTGGTGCCTGGTACCGCCTTATAACAATACCCTTTGCTTATATGATAAGAATTTATATAACACTAAAGCTCTCGCTATTGGCTCAGTGCCATACACTGATAAGCACCCAGCATTCTATCTTCTCGAGAATTATTCGCTTTCATAGACTAGCCAAAAATCTAAATTCGAATACAAAATTTGCAAAAGTCAAAGAGTAAAGTATTTAAATCTATATAAATAAAATATACTCTGGTGCTCTTATGGTAGCTTGAGTCCTTAGAGGCAATGTACTGAGAGCGCTCCTTATGCTATGATCGTACATTTCTAGACTCACTATCCATAAGCTTATGATATCATGCTTTGCATGATTGATTTGAGGAGAAGCGAGCTTGTATATAAGCCACCTAGTGGATGGCTTGGCTCTAGTTGCGACGAAGGTCGTGGCAAGCTGCGATAAGCCTAGGGTAGGCGCAAGTCGGCCTTTGAACCTAGGATTACCGAATTGTGCACTATGAATAGTGGTGCACGCATACCCGGGGAATTGAAATATCTTAGTACCCGGAGGAGAAGAAAGCAAACGCGATGCCGTTAGTAATGCGAATGAAAGCGGCAGAGGGCGAACCGAATCCGCTGCGCAAGCAGTTAGGAGATGTGGTGCAGCTTAAGTCCGGAGCGGCGAGCCGAATGCTTTGGAAAAAGCAGCCATAGAGAGTGAGAGCCTCGTAGGCAAAGTTGCTTTGGACGTGCTGCAAGAGAGTAGCTCGGCCTGAGTACGTCGAGCGAATATGGGGGCATTAAACTCCAACCCTAAATAATAACTAGAGACCGATAGCGAACAAGTAGCGCGAGCGAAAGCTGAAAAGAACCCACACGCGTGGGGCTGAAAAGATCTGAAACTAGGTGGTTACAAGAAGATATGGCATGAAAGGAATGAAGTGCCTGGAAGCGAAATGCTTAAGCACTAGCGACGGGCATGGACTAGTGTCATGTCCTTCTTCTTGAAGCAAGAGCCAGGGAGTGCATTTGAGTGGCAAGCTTTCCGCGTAGTGAAAGCGAGAGCGCGCAGGCAACGAGGCGCTGGGCATGAAAATGCCTAAGTCACTCATTTGCGACCCGAAGCCATTGTGAGCTACGCGCGGGGAGGGCGAAGTCGAGTTTACGCTCGATGGAGGCCCGCAACCTGTCATGGTATATCCTGTTGGGTCACCCGCGGGTAGGGGCGATAGACCACTCGAACATGGCAATATCGGGTCCCCTTCGAAGTATCTTCAGGATAGCCTCGGGCGAGCTTGCACGTGCGGTAGAGCTACCGATCAGAAGGTAAGGAGTCGAAAGGCTCCACCTTCTTTTCAAACTCCGAATGTGCGTGCTGCGTAGAACCCGGGAGTCGGCTGCATTGGGTAAGCTAGTGCAGCGAGACTGCAAAGATAGTGACTAAGGTTAAGGTCCCTAAATCCTAGTTGAGTGTGTTGAAGGAGGGCGCTTTCTTAGACAGTCGGGAGGTAGGCTCAGAAGCAGCCACCCTTTAAAAAACGCGTAATAGCGTACCGATCGAGAAAGTGCACTCTGAAGATGGACGGGGCTAAACTAGGTACCGATACCTTAGCGTGCGAAAGCACGGGTAGAAGGGCGTACTATATGGGTAGAAGCTCGGTCTTGAGATCGAGTGGACCGTATAGTAGTGAAAATCCTGGTGTTAGTAACAGCAATATACGGGTGAGAATCCCGTACACCGGAAGCACACGGGTTTCCTCGCCATGATCGTCAGCGGGGAGTTAGGCGGTCCTAAGCAGGGAGCTAATCACTACTCTGCAAAAGGGAAGCCTGTCAATATTCAGGCCCTCGGTATGTAGGTGTGGCAACACAAGGTGGATTTCTGACGCCTGGGGATAGGCCTGCAAAGAAGTGCAAATGGCTGTGGAGTCTCATTATGAGGAGAAGCAGCTAAATGAACTAAGATGGCTGAATTCCTGGGCCCGTGAAAAGGGAATCCACAACGATCATACCGAACCGTACCTAGAACCAGCACAGGTGCTGCTGGCTGAAAAGGCCAAGGTGTGGCGGAAGAACCCAGGTTAGGGAAATCGGCAAGTTGGTGGCGTAAGTTCTCGAGAAGCCATGTCTGCGCTGGGTAAGCGCAGATTGCAATAACTAGGGGGGAGCGACTGTTTCTTTAAAACACAACTCACCGCAAAGTCGTAAGGCTTAGTACAGTGGGTGACGCCTGCTCACCGCTAGTATGCGAAACTCCCTTCCAACGGAGCGAAGCGCTAGCAAAGAGCGGGAGTAACTCTGACTCTCTTTAGGTAGCGTAATACCTCGTCACTTAATAGGTGACTTGCATGAAGGGCGTAACGACTCCCCCACTGTCCCAATCTGGGATCCGGTGAACTCACTGCGTGGTGAACATGCCACGTACTTCCAGTGGGAAATGAAGTCTCTATGAAGCTTGACTACAGCCTGTTGTTGTTGTGCTGTGGGTGCTGCAAAGCGTAAGTGGGAGCGTCGAAACATGGGCTTCGGCTCATGCGGAGCGACCCTGTAACACCACTCTGCACCTGCCGCGCAACTTACCAGAAATGGGACAGCTGCAGGTGGGTAGTTAGACTGGGCGGTTGCTTTCGATAAGGAAACGAAAGTGACCAATGCTCTGCTTAGGTGGGTTGGAAACCCACTGTCAAGCACAAAGGCAAATGCAGGGCTGACTGTATCCCGAAAAGCGGGGGATGCAGACTGGAAACAGGGGCTTAACGAACGTTGGAAGCTCTTTTAATGGGGCTCCAAGCTGTCAAACAAGTTACTCTAGAGGTAACCGGTTCGTGGCTGGTGAGAGTACATATCGACCCAGCCGTTTGATACACCGATATGGGCTTAGGTCATCCTGGCGGTGCAGGAGCCGCCAAGGGCTGGACTGCTCGTCCATTAAAGACCTACATGAGCTGAGTTAAGTCCGCCGCGAGGCAGGACGGTAATATCTACTGGAAGTGTTAGTGTCAGAGGATAAGGTTTCCCTAGTACGAGAGGAACAGGAAACCGGCGCCTCTAGCTTACCGGTTGTCATTTGGCACTGCCGGGTAGCCACGCGCTAAGCGGATAAGCCCTGAAAGCATCTAAGGACGAAGCCGCATCCGAAACGAGACACTTAGGGTGGCCATAGTACATGGCTTTGATAGGGTGGGCGTGTAGACAGGGAGCTTCGGCGACTTGTGAGCGCACCACTACTAAATCCTAACCTACAAGCTCGCTTCTCAACTTGTTTTCTTTTTAAAAAGAGCTAAGAGTTAGCAGGCATTGTGAACGAGCCATGGTAGACAGGAACACATGTATTGTGTATGCAAGAGCATGTTGTATAACCTGGCGCTATAAACATAGGGCACATTATAGGAGCATGCTCTTTAAGCTCTTGATAATAATACATATACTCTTGGTAGTAATTGCTATTAATGCATGCAACTTGGCTTGGTAGATTATTTTGGCAAAATGTAAGCGGAACAAGCAAGCAATCGCTGCTTGTATTGCATGAAATTATAGAATCATTTGCGCTTTTGTAAATTGTCTTTATCCTTGTTAAAGTGTAGTTTATATTTATGCTCGCGTTTGCTGTTGCTGTGTGATTAGTGATGTTGCTTATATTTATAGCTCTTATGTTATTTACAATCTCTTTAATCTTGTTAGCATTTATGTGCTCGCTAGAATTGCATATTATAAACCTGCCCCTGAGAATGCATGTTGTATTATTTCCAACAACTGTAATATTTTTTATAGAAGCATTTAGATTGCTCAGACTTTCTATGATAAGTTTATTTGGAGTTCTTACAAAAACTACCCCATATGTGCTATTTGTTGTTCTTATTCTAGCCCCGTTTTTCTCAATCCAGTAACCCATTCTGCTGTTTGGCACCATTGAACCATTTTCATTCATTCCAAATATCTCTTTATTGCTAAACTTTGCACTATGCAGTATAAAGCCCCTAACCTCTAAAGGTCCATGATAATAGCTAAGCCCTACAACAGGGGTCATTATTATTTCACCATTGCCAGTAATGTGTAGCGAATCTTCTAAATCGAAGTCTAGGTTTATTGCATTCGTTGAGCTGTTTGTTATGTTGAATGTGGTTATTATTCTAAGTTTTTTGCTTGGTATAAATATATTTTCAACTTTGCCATTAATTGTTGCATTTGCATTTGCTATATTTAATACAATTTCATTGTAAATGCCATGTGATAAGTTTGCACCTACAATAACCTTTGATATATTTCTTAGCTCTATGAGGTTGAACGTTTTATCTACATTTATTTTATACCACTTTCCTGTTGTTGTGCTATGCACCTCAATATAGCTTATACTTAGGTTAAGCGACGTTATATTGTAAAATGTTGGTGCATCAGAAATAGAAAATATTGTTGCCCCTCCACTTATTGTTGAATTTGGCCCTATAGGCAATATACCAACGTTTTGAGGCATTGAAGCGAAAAGGTATGCTATTCCAAAGATTGCTAAAAGAAAGACTGCTATACCAACACTCACCTTGCCTATCTTGCTTGAAGATATGGCTATGCCCTTGTTCTCATTTATTTCATAGTAGATCCATTTTCTTGAGTGCTGCTCATCACTCTTTTTAATTGCCCCAGCTTCTTCTAGCTCCTTGAGATGTTGTGCAACTGTTGATGGTGCTAGATTGAGCCTTTCACTTATCTCACTTAATGTCATATTCCTTTCATAAAGCAACTCTAATATCTTCTTTTTAGTTTCGCCAAACTTAGTCATATAAATCAATTTTATATGGAAGAAGAGATTAAAAAGGATTTAGAAAATTTTCGGTTTTTGTTTCGGTTTTTTACATGCCCAGCTGCCTTTTCTGTTTTATCTCCGATATAACGTTGAGCAGCTCTCTCTCCTCGTTGTTTAATAGGTCGCTGAATTTCTGCCTAAGGAGTCTCTCACTCTCGTCATTTACATGTGTATAAAGTATGTCATCTTCTTTTACCTGCCTGCCAAATGTAATATCATCGATAGAGATTGCAACCTTATCGCCCTTCTTTGCTTCTTGCAAGGTTATTCCATTGTCTTGTATCTCTCTTATCCTGCCTATAATATTTCCATTTTTATTCATCAAGAGGTAAGAGGGCCTTATCTTCCCTGCAAGCACCTCTATGCCGAAGATTGCAGGATGCGAAACTCTAAAGCATGTATTTGGTATGACTTTTACCATGCCCGGAAAGATAAGTGATCTTTCTGCACTCTCCCTTGCCTTCTTTCTCTCATTTTCAAGCCATTCTTTATATTCATCGATTATCTTGTATATTACATTTTCATTTATTATGGTAATATCAGTTGCTTCTGCTTCCCGAAGCGCATCTTCATCTATCTTAACTCCAAAAGATAAAACGACAGCACTATATGGGTCTATAGCGCGCATAGCATAGGCATCAAGCACATCCCTTTTTGTAACATTTCCAAGCCCTTTTTTGCTTATGCTAACTCCTATGCCTGCAAGGAGCTTAGATACAGCTTCTATTGTACCTATACTATCAGCTTTTAATATTATACCCTTCCGCTCTGTTGCAAACAGGTCTGCTATCTCCGCCTTTATCTCATTCTCATAATTTGGATAATCAGTTGATAGCACTAGCGAGCCTGGAAGCGCATCATCTAATCCTGTGCCGCTAATCTTAACGCCACTAGCAGCGCTTACGCTATCAACATAATAAAACTTGCCTGAGCTCTCTCTTAGCTCCTGCAAAGGCTTAGGCTTAAGCAAAGCCTTTATCTTTGATAAGCCTATACCTGTGCTTGTAGCAAAAGCAATTGTATCATTAACCTTAAGTGTGCCATCATATAATATTACATCAATAGTTGTGCCAAGCCCTTTCTCTTCTTTCTTTTCTATAATACTACCTTTTCCAGGACCGTTTACCTCTATGCTAATCCTTTTCTCTAGAAATTTCTGAGAAAGCCCAGTAGCGTATAGAAGCAGTTCAGGAATACCCTCACCGGTCTTAGCACTCACGGGAATTATTAGCACCTCCCTTTGAAAATCTTTTACCCTATCAAATCTTTCGCTGTTAAAGCCAAGTTCACTGAGCTTGCCTATTATCTCATATATCCTATTGTCAAGCTCGCTTACAACATTTGGTTGCTGCTTTGCTATGGTTTCTACAAAGCTTTCATTATTATTTGGTCGCCAGCCTGTTATAAGATCTATCTTGTTTGCGGCTACAATAAAAGGTGTTTTATACTGTCTTAATATTTCTATTGCCTCATATGTCTGTGGCTCAAAGTTTTTAGTTATATCAACAACAAGTACAGCAAGGTCTGCAACACTGCCACCTCTTTTTCTTAGATTTGTAAAAGCCTCATGGCCTGGCGTGTCTATAAACAATAAGCCTGGTATTGTTATATTTATCTTAAATGATGAGAGTATACTTTTGCAGATCTTTTTAATAACATCAATTGGAACCTCACTCGCACCTATATGCTGTGTTATACCTCCAGCTTCTTTGTTTGCAATCGCTGTATTCCTTATCTTGTCTAAGAGCGTGGTTTTACCGTGGTCTACGTGGCCCATAACAACAATAATAGGCTGCCTTATCATAAGAAGCACCAGCAATGCATTATAAACTTTCTGTTCTATAACTATATAACTTTTACTTTTCTACTTTAAATTGGTGATTGAATGGAGAGAACCTTGGTTCTTGTAAAGCCTGATGGTGTATATAGAGCACTTATAGGTGAAGTTATAAGTAAGTTTGAGCATGCAGGGCTTAAAATAGTTGCAATTAAGATGCTAAGGCCTAACAAAGAGCTTGTTGAAAAGCATTATTATGCTGATAAAGAATGGCTTGAATCGATAGGCAAAAAGAGTATAGCTTCTGCAGAGAAAGAGGGCAAGCACGTTACTGAAACTCCTCTAGAGATAGGTATGCGAGTAAGAGATACGTTAATAAAATATCTGACAGATGAGCCTGTCGTTGCGATGATTGTAGAGGGAAATGATGCTGTGTTCATAGTGAGAAAGCTCATAGGTTCTACAGAGCCAAAGTCAGCAGAGCCATCAAGCATTAGGGGAGAGTTTTCAAGTGATTCATATGCTCTTGCAGATTCACAGGGCAGGGCGGTAAGAAATATAGTGCATGCCTCTGGCGATACGAAAGATGCGGAGAGAGAAATCCCAATCTGGTTCACAGAAGATGAGATAATAGAATATAATAGAGCAGACGAAAACATTATGTTCAAATAGCCTATACTCCAAGTTTTTGTTTTACATCTTGGCTTATCATATCTGGGCTCCAAAGCGGTTCCCATACTAGCTCTATTTCGACTTTGCCAACATCTGGTATATTCTCCAGCCTTAGCTGTGCATCTGCCAGGATTATACTTGCTACGGGGCACATTGGGCTTGTCATTGTCATCTTTAATTTAATGTTGTTGTTTTCATCTATCTGTATGCCATAGATAAGCCCAAGGTCAACTATATTAACTCCAACCTCTGGATCGACGCATTCTTTAAGTTTGTCTACTACTTCTTTTATAGTTATCCTGTGCATTAATAGCTATTAGAAATTACAGATATAAAAATATATTATGTTTCGCTAACTTGTTCTGCAGAGAGGTGAGCTTGTCATCCAGTAGCAGCCAAAATTGGATGAGCATACATTGTTGCCATAGTCTTTGTTTAGGCTTATAGAAGCGTTTGTGGCAAGACCTGTGCACGCAATGCCATATCTGCTCATATTTGTAAAGATATTGCCCTGTAGTATATTTGTAGTAGAATTGACAATATACATTCCTATGCTGCCATGATTTGCCATATTTTTAGTTATCTGGTAGCCGAGCCCTCCAGCAAGCTCTATCGATATGTTTGAATCAGCAATATAATTCTTTTGCAAAGTTCCATAATTTGTATTTACAAAGAGGATTCCATATGAGGAGTTAAGTATAGTATTGTTTACTATCTTTGGATAAGAAGCGCTTGTTGCTGATATTGCAATATTGGAATTCACTATTGTATTATTTAGCGCTTCTAGTCCTGTTTGTGAGCCTGCTTTTATTGCATTTGTAAAGTTTATAAGATAGCAATTCTCAATCTTTACATTGCTTGCATTCTCTATGTTTGCAAAGGTGCCACCATGCGTTGCTAGGATTGTATGGTGGTTGCAATTTATCAAAGTATTATTTGCACTGCTCTGCTTTGTATTGTATATGTTGTATAATATTTCACCATAAGGATAAAGTATATCCTGCGTTAGCACAAGTGTTGAAGAGCTGCTTATAGAAAGTGGCGTTTGTGCTAAGCTTTGGCTATTAAGTTCTACAAGCCAGTGGCAGTTTGCTTTTGTAGATCCAAAGTTTACTCCGTTAAGCTCAGCATAAACTCCAGAAGATAAAGGCGAGCAGTAGTAATCAATTTTGTTAGAATAAGCAGTGTTGTTAAATATGTTGTTGTTGTTTGAATTATATATCATGAAGCCATATAGCTGATTCTGAGTCGCGTTGTTGAAGCTTATTATGTTTTTAGTCGAATTGCTTATTATAAAGCCGCTTGAGCTGTTTACACCATTTAGTGCGGTGTCTCCACTCACTATGCTTGAGTTTAGTTTGTTAAAGTTGAACCCCGCATTATAAAATCCTGTTGTGTTTACATTTATAATTTTGCTGTATATAAGGTTGCTTGCATATACACCAAACCCAACCTTGCTTATATTTATATTTTGTATTGTTATGTAGCTTGAATTACTGATCGAGAAGCCTGCCGCAAACTGGCTTATCCTGCAGTTTGATATAGCAACATTGCTTACATTATACAATTTGAATGCACTTCCTGAATTGCTTCCAGCTATATAATTATTCATGCAATCTATGCTTACATTGCTTGTTTTAATATTGAAGCAGTTTGGAACAGCTTTTATGTTGCTATTTATCGAGTAGCTTCCAGGTACTGTTATTGTTGTGCAATTGTTTAATGGATAAACGCTGATAGGCGGCAATGCATGCCTAGCGCACGATGTGCCCCAGTTGCAATCTGTAAGACCACATGAAACACCTGTGAAGAGGCTAGGTGATACATTATATGAGCTTGCTGTGCAGTATATGTCACCGTATGTATTCTTCTCTGCTACGCCATTGTTGTAAATGTTGCTTCCCCCAGTATTTACATATATACCATACTGATTCTTTGAAAAGTTGAAGTTGCTTAGGGTAAAGGTGTTTGTATTGTTGATAAATACACCATATTTATTTCCGCTACCCTTTATGTAAAATGCAGATCCAGAATTCATGTTATTGACATACATACCATATGTGTTGTTTGTTAGAGTTACATTTTCAAGGCGAGGGTAAAATGAATTGTTTAGGTATATACCATACGAACTGTTTTCAATAAGGCAATTCTTTATTGTATTATTGTAGTTTCCTGATAGCCTTATGCCTATACCAGCATTTTCTATTGCATGAGTATTGCAATTCAGCACGACATCGGGTGAGTTAATGGTTATACACGCAACTGATTTTGAGCTAGGATTAGACATGTTGAAATAATTATTTGCAAGTATATCACTTGTAAGTGTATAGGTTCCTGGGGCGTTTATATATCCACAATTACTTATATTATATGGAAGTGTAATTTGACTTATATTAAGCACAACATTTGATTGTGAGCACCAAGCAAAGTTGCAGTATAGATTGTTTTTGCACTTTGTACCGCTGAACAAGTTAGAGTTTGAGAAACCAGCTTCTTTATAGCAGACAAAGTCCTGAGGATTATTATTTAATACATCGTTTATGAACTTGTTGCCTGTCGAGTTCACAACAAAGCCATAATAAGCATTGCCATATATACTATCATTCAAAAATACATTATTCCCGCCACCTAATATACTTATGCTACCAGATGTGCTAGAGGAAAGAGAGGTTGTTGTATACTCTATATTATTAAATCGTGAGTTGTTTAGAAAGATATTTGAGATTGTGTTTTTGGTGATATTGCTATTGCTTATTGTTGAATTATTTACATTTTGAAAATATACTCCAAATGAAAATTGTGTTATATTTACGCTGCTAATAGTTACATTACTTGTATTCCTTACAACTATGCCATATGTAAATGGTGGCACGCCCACAAAAGGTCCGTTTCCTTTTATCTTGTTAAAATTACCTATTATTTGTACGTTGCTAGCATCTATTGAAATGCACGCACCACTTGCAAGATTTGTGAATATGTTTTTTGTTATATAATATCTACCAGGCTTGCTTATAGTAGTGCAATTTGTTATCTCAGTCATTACCGGCTGCTGTATGGTAGTTGTAAATATACTTGTGGTTGTTATCGCATGTTGAGTTGGTTTACTTACTAAAAATACAGCAGCCACAATTATTATCAAAATGATTACTATGCCAGCATAAAGTGCTGTATGACTTTTCTTTTTGGCTACTCTTTGTTCAGCATTACCTTGTTGCGGAGCTGCATTTTCGCCACCCTGACCTGGTATAAAGCTTTCTATTGGTGGTCTTTGTGCTTCATTTGCCTGGGCTTGCTGGCCCTGCTGATTCTGGTTTTGTAAATTTTGATTCTGAGGGTTCTGTGAATTCTGTGTTTGGTCGCTCACTGAGTCCATGCAATCATGCCTAAAACAAATGATAATTGAATAATATATATTTATATTTATCTCAAACGCATTTAATAATTGGCCTGCCCCAGTAGCTCAGTGGCAGAGCGCCTGTCTCGTAAACTTCTTAAAAGAAGTTTAATCAAGAACTAGAAAACAGGAGGTCGAGGGTTCAATCCCCTCCTGGGGCTGGACCATAAGACAGCAACACGTTTATAGCTTTTAACAGAGAGTTATTTACTATGGTTCAAAATTTATCTGCTTTGGTCGCATTTGTAGTGCTGTGCGAGCTAGCAGGCGTAATCGGCTCAATATTTACCATAAGTTCGATTCCAACTTGGTATGCTGTGCTGAGAAAGCCTTGGTTTACTCCACCCAACTGGCTTTTTGGACCTATATGGCTTACACTCTACTTCTTGATGGGAATATCACTCTACCTAGTTTTTGAAAGCAAAAGGAATAAAGCAAAAGAAAAGCCAGCATTATGGGCTTTTGGTATTCAGTTGTTTTTGAATGTGCTCTGGTCTGTATTGTTCTTTGGAATGCACTACATGTTTTATGGTTTCATTGAGATAGTGCTGCTTTGGATTTCTATAGCAGTTACTATAATACTGTTCTTCAAGGTTAGCAAAGTTGCAGCATATTTATTGCTTCCTTACATATTATGGGTAACTATTGCAGCTTTACTAAACTATTATGTGTTTATACTGAATGTCTGATTTTAGAATATGACTTCAAACTTTGCGAAAATGTTGCTTATTCATATGTAATTAGTACTCCGTGGCTTTCTGTGCCTTCTATGAAGCCCTTCTAAAGGCTTTTTTGTAAAACTTTATCTAGTGTGAATACGCTTTATTTATGCCATGCTTATATGCCGCATGTGTTATAAGGTAACCTATCAGTAAGGCTATAATTATTATTATATACGCGTTGCCTCTGCCTTCACGGTCTGACTTTATTATTTGCAATGTGCCCCTAAAGCTTTCTACATAGCTTGCAATATCAAATACTTCAGCAAATGTGTTCCATATAGCAACAGCTATGCTCCCAAAACTCTTTCTGTTTGCAGCAACTATTATAGATTGGATTGTGATCATGAGTCCAAAGCCAATTATCATTAAGCCAAATACAAGAAAGTCAAGAGCAAGTGCATACTCTACTGCACCTATGCTAACATATTGAAGGGCATAAGCAATAAAGCTAAGAACCACAATCAGAACATATGTTATGCCAACAAATGCCAAGCCTAAACCGGAGTAGGCCGCAGCCTTTGTAAAGCCACCTTTTCCAGATTTTTTGAGCATACCGATATTGTAGCCGCTTGCATATGCATTCCATATAGAGATCACGAAGTCAAAAACTAAGATGAGTATTGCTACAATTAATCCAATCATAAAAATCGCTAAAGAATGTAGTTTTTACTTTTAAATATTTTGCCGCAAGTGATTTCTGCAGGACCAATGTCTGTTCATAGCTTTTAGACGAACTCGTGTTAATGTTTAAGTATTTTTGTTTGGATGTTGTTTTGTGTATTAAATGAAGTTTAGGGATTTTATAAACAAACTAGATAGCGAAAAGAAAATAATGCACATAACTAAAGAAGTAAGTACAAATAAAGAAGCGGCAGCATACCTTAAAAAATATGATGGCACGCCTCTTATTTTCGAAAATGTTAAAACAGAAAGAGGCAAGGGAATGCGGATTGCTGGCAACTTGCTAAGCAGCGTTGAGCTCATCGAAGAGGGTATGCAGATTGGCAAGGGCCAATTTATAGGCAAAATGATAGAAGCGCTTGATAAGCCAGCGAGTTTTGAAAAGGTTAGCAATGCAGATTTCGATTACTTTGAACCAGACCTTTCTCTTATTCCGATACTTTTCCATTATCCACTTGACCAGGGCCCTTACATAACATCTGCGGTTGTATTTGCAAATAGGAACGGCATTAGAAATATGTCTTATCACAGGCTTACCCCAATAGGCAAGGATAGGCTTGTGGGAAGGCTTGTTGAAAAGCGGGATTTGCACACACTTTACGAGGATGCAAAGGCACATGGCGAAGATTTGGATGTTGCGATAACAATAGGAAATAGCTTAGGCGTTCTTCTTGCTGGTGCAACTAGCATAGAGCATGGCAAGTACGAGCTTGGCATTGCTTCCGCACTTGAAAACGGGCTGCAGGTTGTTGATGCAAAGACAAACAGCGCAGAGTATCCTGTTGACAGCGAGATTGTGCTAGAAGGAAAAATACTGCATGATGAAACAGCAAAGGAAGGACCATTTGTTGACCTAACCGCTACTTATGATGTTGTAAGGGAGCAGCCTGTGTTTGTAATAGACAAAATTGCAATGAAAAAAGAGCCAATATACCAAGCCCTATTACCTGCAGGCAATGAGCACAAGCTTCTTATGGGTTTGCCTAGAACGCCTACAATCTACAAAGCAGTTAAAGAGGCTGGCATAGATGTTGCTGGAGTTTATTTAACGCCTGGTGGCAGTGGATGGCTTGATGCTGTAATATCGATAAGGAAGAAGAGCGATGACGAGCCGAAGAAAGCTATTGAAGCAGCAATAAAAGGTCATAGGAGCCTGAAAAGGATTACAATAGTAGACGACGATGTTGACATAACAAATCCTGATGAGGTAGGCTATGCAGTAACAATGTACTGGCGCGCTGGGAAGGAATATGTGTTTGACAATGTCAAGGGCTCTTCTCTTGATCCTATGGCTACACCAGATGGTATGGGCAGCAAGCTTGCAATAGATGCAACAAAGCCGCTCGATGTGCCAAAAGAAAAGCTGCTAAAGATGAAGAAAGCAAATATGGATATAATGCTTTGAGGTTTTGATATGGATGAGCTTTTTACAAAACAGGAAATATCATGGCTAGACGATGTGGATAAGGAAGGTAAGGTTATTAATCCTAAGCATGAGCTATATGGCAAGAAAATAGAAAATACTGTTTTGCATATGCCCGCAGCTTCCGGCTCTACTGTTGGTGCAGACAAGCTTGTTTACCTATCAATTAATGGTCATGCGCCAAAAAAGATAGTTCTAGAGCGGCCAGATCCGATAACAATGTGGGGAGCCATAATGGGCAAGATAGATGTTGAGATAAAAGGAAAGGAGAAAAAGCCGGTAGATATAAGCAAGATAGAGAAGCTTGGTGTTGACAAAGAGATAGCAGAGCTGCTTGCTAGGGCTGGCGAACTTCTAGGCACAGATGAGTTTATACCAGCAGATTATGTTCAGATATCTGGCGTTTCTTATAAAACAGTACTTGATACAGGCTTGGAGCTCAGGCGCTATCTAGCTAGCAAATACAAGTTTAGATCTAGCAATGTTACAATAAATCCAGCTGGTATGGATACAGAGGACTGGCAGGCTATTGGAATATCAGCTGATTTTGCAGAGAAGCAGAATGAGATAATAGATGCCTACATTAAAATGGGTGCTTTGCCTACAATTACTTGCACACCTTATTTAGTTGGTTCTACTCCGCCGCCATTTACAGATGCTTTCTTGTCAGAATCTTCGGTTGTTGTTTTTGAGAATTCGATGCTTGCTGTAAGAAGTAATAGAGAAGCAGGACTTAGCACACTCCTTTATGCTATCGCAGGTTATGGCCCAAGATATGGCTTGCATATTCAGAGCAATAGGAATCCAAAAATAAAGATAAAGGTTGAGACAAAACTAAGCGGTGTTTTGGATTTTGGCCTACTAGGCTATAAGATTGGCGAACTCGCAAAAGGGCGCATACCTTATATTACAGGAATAAATGGAATTCCAAGCATAGAAGAAATTAAGGAGCTGGGAGCAGCAGGAGCAGCATCAGGCTCTATAGACTTACTCCACATTGAAGGCATAACCCCAGAGGCTAGGTATAAAATGATAAGCACCGATGGCATAGAAGAAACCTTTGAGATAGACAGAAAAGAGCTCGATTCTCTTAAGGATATGCTCAATACAGGAAGTGCAGAAGAGATAGATCTTGTTGCAATAGGCTGTCCGCATGCCTCGATAAATGAGGTTAGAGAAGTTGCAATGTTGCTTAAAGGAAAGCACATTAAGGAAGGAAAAGAGCTTTGGATTACTACATCAAGAATTGTAAAGGATATTGCCAAAAGGCTAGGCTACCTTAAAATTATAGAAGATGCTGGTGGTCATGTTGTTGCAGACACCTGCGTGGTTGTTTCACCAATAGAAAACCTTGGTTTCTCAACAACAGCAACAAATTCAGGAAAGGCTGCAAAGTACTTGCCAAGATTCTCAAAGCAGAAGGTTGTATTTAATACTGTTAGCGAGCTTATCCAAAAAATTGTAGCTTAAGCAAAAATTCATTTGTTAATATATTTACTTTTTCGCTTATATACTTATTTGTTGGTGATGCAGTGTTTTTGTCTAAGCTTAGTGCGTATGCATCAAGTCCTATAAGAGAAGATGACATACTTGCTTCAAAGCTTGCCAAGGAAGGAAATAAAGTTATTAAGCTTAACAGTGGGGACCCAGCAAAATACATAAATACTCCTAAAAGAGTGATAAGAGCTTATATCGAAGCACTCAAAAGGAACGAGAACTACTATTCCAATTCCCAAGGGATAGAGCCGCTAAGGCAGGCAATAGCTGCAAGGCATAAAAAAATGTATGGTTTAGATGCTGATCCTGACAAGATTGTTGTAACTCAAGGCATAAGCGAAGGCCTTCAGTTTCTTAACACAGCCCTTATAGATAAGGGCGATAAAGCAATATTGATAAGGCCGTATTATCCTTCATATACTCCGTATCTCCAAATCGTTGGGGGCGAAGCAATATTTGCAGATGCAATTGAAGAAAGTAATTGGGATATTGATCTTGACACTCTTGCTAAGAAGGTAAAGGGCGAGAAAAGAATAAAGTATATGCTCATTACCAATCCAAACAACCCCGCGGGCTACATAATATCAAGGAAAAAGCTTGAAGAAATTGTAGACTTTGCAAACGAGCATGACCTATTTATAATAAGCGATGAGATATATGACGAGCTTGTTTATAGGGGCAGTTTTACAAGCATATCACAAGTAGCTGGCGGTATGCCTTACATGATACTAAATGGTATGTCAAAGAATTTTGTTGCAACAGGCTTTAGATTAGGCTACATGCTTGTGCCAAACGAAGATGAAAAGAGCAAAGCATTGCTTGGCAAGCTCATAGAGCTTGCACAGATGCGGCTTTCTCCAAATACGCCAGCACAGTTTGCATATGCTGAAGGGCTTCGCAATCTAAGTGCGCACAATAGGGAGGTTTCAAAGCTCAGGGCTATTTTAAAAGAAAGGCTATACTTTGCTACAAAGAGAGTAAATGAAAGCGATTATATGCATGCCTTGCCACCAAGCGGCGCTTTCTATGTATTTCCAAAATTAGAAATGCAAAGGCTGAAGTTTAAAAGCGATAAAGAGTTTGTCCGTTCGCTTCTCCTTGAAAAATATATTCAAGTTACCCGTGGCTCTGGTTTTGGTATGCCTGGTCACTTTAGAATAGTTGCACTTCCAAGCAAAGAAGTGCTTGGAGAAGCGATTAATAGGATAAACGAGTTTTGCAGAGAGCATTCGGTGAAGAGATGAATCTTGACGCAATAAATGAGCTTAAATTCAATATAGAGCTCTATAATAAGACAAAAGAATACATTGAGCTCATGCAGCCAGATAATATAGTACTTCTCCATGGAACAAGTGAGGAATACAACAAGCTTATAAGCGAGATGCTTGAAAAGAAGGAGCTTATAAAGCTGGGCTTGCCTTATGAGAACTCTTATCTGTATAGAAGCGATAAAAATGATGTTGCAAGGACTGAGGAGTGCACATATATATGCACAAAAGACAAGGAAGAGGTTGGCCCTACAAACAACTGGGCTGATGAGGATGAAATGCTCGCTAAGCTAAATAGCATGCTGAAAGGAGTTATGAAAGGGAGAACAGTTTATATTGTACCATACCTGCTTGGACCTAGGAATTCACCCTTCTCTAGTGCTGGGATTGAACTTACAGATAGCAGATATGTGGCACTTAGCGAGATGATAATAGCAAAGGTTGGTGACATTGCACTCGAGCATATGAAGAATGATTTTGTATTCGGAGTAAATGCCACAGCAAATCTGGATCCTACAAATAAGTATATAGCCCACTTTCCAAGGAAGAGGCTTCTTATAACAATAAACTCAGCTTATGGCGGCAATGCACTGCTGAGCAAGAAGAACCATGCGCTTAGAATAGCAAGCTACCAAGCGAGAGATAAAGATATGCTTGTGGAGCATATGATGTGCATAGAAATCATTGCCCCTGATGGCAAAAGCTATGGCTTAACCGGTGCATTTCCAAGCGCAAGCGGCAAGACAAACCTAGCTATGCTTAGACCACCGCAAGCATATAAGGACTGGAAGATAAAGCTTATAAGCGACGATATAACATGGATGATCATTAAAAATAAAGAGCTCAGAGGTGCAAATCCTGAATACGGCTTCTTTGGAGTGGCACCAGGTACTAATGTGCAGACAAATTATAATGCTATGCTTACAATAAGGAAGAATACAATCTTCACAAACGTTGCTCTCAATAAAGATAGCTTAACGCCGTGGTGGGAAGGCCTTGGCGAAATGCCAAAGAATATAGAGAACTGGCAGGGTGAAACAAACTTTACAGGACCCGCTGCTCATCCCAATGCGAGGTTTACTAGCCCTATAACCCAATATCCTGAACTTTCAGATAAATATTTTTCTGCTGAAGGCTTGCCTGTAAACATATTCTTCTTTGGAGGCAGAAGAAAAGAGCTTATACCACTTGTCTTCGAGGCATACAGCATTGAGCACGGCGTGCTGATCGGTGCAATGCTAAGAGCAGAGAGCACAGCTGCAAGCGCGGGCAAGGTTGGTGTTATTAAGAATGACCCTATGGCAATGAGGCCGTTCTGTGGATACAATATGGCAGACTACTTTGATCATATGAGGAATGTTCTTAGAAAACTGGAAAGGCCAGTGAAGATATTCAATGTAAATTGGTTCAGAGTTGATGAAAATGGCAAGTTTATTTGGCCAGGATTCGGCGATAATATACGTGTAATAAAATGGGCTATTGATAGATTAAATGGTGATGTAGAAGGTATTGAAACGCCGATAGGCATTGTGCCAAAGATCGAAGAGCTAGACGTGCAGGGCTTAAATATAGATAAGAATGCATTGGAAAAGATACTTTCTTTTGAGAAAGAAGGTTGGATAAACGAGTTAAACGCTGTAAAGCCGTTCTTGGAAAGCTTTGGCGAGCGGTTGCCAAAATGGCTTTGGCAAGAATACTACAAGTTAAGGGAAAGGGTAGAAAGCTACTAATTACTTTTCTATCTCTTCTACAAATGCTGGATAAATCTTGTTTACTCCTTCAATTTTTTTAATTCTTTCAAGCTCTTCTGCTAGCTTATCGCCTTTGCCTATCATGTTTGCAATGAGCACATGGTCGCCTGACGTTCTATAAAGTTCATCAACTTCCTTGAGCGCTTTAAGCTTTTTTATTACCTCTAGCAAATTTTCTGGCTTGACATCAAGCCCAAGAATAATCTGTTGCATGCCAAGAAGCTTGTATCTTAGCCTGTATTTCTTGTCTACTATAATGCCCTTATCTTCAAGCCTCTTAATGTGGTTTCTTATAGTAGCAATAGCTATCTTGTGCCTTTTGGCTATATCTTCTAGCCTATCACCTTTTTCGAGCTCACGCAATATTGTAAGATCCTCATTTGCTTCTATACTATTCATGCAATCTCCTAATTTGATAAATTTTTTTAATATTTTATTCAAATAAATTATTAAAAAAGAAAAATATTTAAGCATATATTATAAATAATAAAATGGTGATACAATGGAAATAGGAGCAAGAGTACCTGAATTTAGCGCAAGGACTTATTTTCCAAGAGAAGACAAAATAGAAAAGCTCAATATACCAGTAGCAGGCAAGTGGAATATAATAACCTTCCATCCTGGGGACTTTACTTTTGTTTGTGCAACAGATATAGAAGCATTTGGTGCTATGCAGGAACAGTTTGAAAAGAACGGTGCGGTTGTTCTTGCTGTGAGCACAGATAGTATATTCGCTCATAGAGTCTGGCACCAAACCTCGCCTAGGGTTAGCAAAACAAACATACCGCTTGTAGAAGATGCAAGCAAAGCAATAAGTTCAGCATATGGATTTCTAAGCAGCAATGGTGCTTCAGCAAGGAGGGGCATAGTGATAATAGATCCAGAGGGAAATCTGCAGTACTATGCTGTATTTAACGATGCATTAGGCAAAGACGTTAAACATATATACAACGCATTCCTTGGTCTGAAGAGCATACACGATGCTCCAAAGCAAGAGGGCAAGATGAGTGCAATACCAGCAAACTGGGAGCCTGGGAAGCCTATGCTAGTGGTAGACACAACAAAAGACATAGGCAAGCTCTGATCGTCTTCATTTTTTATTCTTCTTTTACTTTTCTCTTTTTCCTTTTTCTATTCTTTCTAATTGCTTTTCTATGCCTATAAGAAGGTCTATTATAAAACCTGCTATTATTGAGAGAATACCTGTTATAAAGAGCATAAATGCTATAAGTGACCTTCCTATAAGGGTAAATTCTCCTGTTGTAAAGAAGCTATATAATACATATAAGCCGAGAGCCAAGCCTGCTATTACGAATACTAGCCCTATGCCACCGAATACAAGAAGCGGGCTGTAGTCCCTTACAAATCTTATCATTTGACCAACCACATTAACACCATAAAAAAACTTTGATTTGGTAAGCTTAGATTCACCACTCTTTCTTGGATAATAATTAATTGGAACCTCAGCTATTTTATAACCTCTCTTTGCAAGCTCTATTGCAAATACTCCTGCTTGGCCAGCCCTGTATGGTTCTATATGCTTTACAGCCTCATATGCTTCCCTTCTCATTACAAAGAGCCCTACAAGAAAATCGTGTACATTTGTCTTGTAAAGTTTACTGAATATCATAGATATTAATCTATTTCCAAATTTAATATATGGGCTCATCGCCCCTTCCTGTATGTTATCCATTCTGTTGCCGAGTACAAGATCTGCTTTACCTTCTTCAATAAGCTTAATTCCTTCGAATATTCCATTAACATCATGTGTTCCATCACCATCAATACTTGCCAAGATAGAACCGTTTGCATGCTTTAGGCCGAGCATAACCGCTTTTTCAACCCCTCTGTCTTTCTGTCTTATCACCTTTACCTTCTTTGCAAGAAGCCTTTTCTCGTATTCCTCGCTGCTTTTATCTACAATTATTATCTCTACATCCTTTAACCTGCTCCTAAGCTTGTCTATAATTTCAAATACTCCTTCCTCTTCTATTGTTGGTATTACAACACTTACCTTAGGCTTCTGCATGCAATCATTATTATTTTTCAAGCAAACTTTTAATTATATAAGTGAGCTTAGCCTTTTTAGTGCTTCCTTCTTTTCATCATATTGCAGGTTTGCTTTGTCTAAGACGAAGTCCATACCCTCTATTATAGAATCATAATGCGCTTTGCTTATCTTGTATGGAGTGCCATCCTTGCCACCAACGTTGTATGCATACATTGCAGGATCCCTTGTTGCCAGCTCTTTATTGTAGATAAGGCTTGCCGTTATTGCAAGAGATTTTATTGTCTTCCTTCCAAGCCCGTTTACAAGAAGGAGCTCTTTATAGTTTTTTGGATTTATCTCGCTCGCTCTTCTTAGTGCCTCTATGCCGCGCTCACCAACATCTAGCTTGAGCCTTAGCGTGTGCCTCTCTGGGTAGCGTATTACATTACTTTCTTCCAGCTCATGCAGTGCATCAACAAGGCCCTTTCTTGCCCAGTCATTCTTGTAAAATGTTAGGTCAAGGCTCTCTACCTTTTTATTTGCCTCTATGCCTGAATGGGGTTCATTTGCAAAATCCTCTTCGTTAACCAGTTCTGAATTCCATTGGAACCTGATAGCCATATCGCCTTTATTCTCCATAGCCTGTTGCACAACACCCCACTTTTTGTTTTTTGTGAAGATGAATGAGTGGTGATAAATTGCTATGTTGTCATAGGTCATACTCCCATCAACCTTTGCTGAAAGCCTACTATACTCTATAAATTTTTCCTCACCATTTATCGAAAGCCTATCCGCAAGTTCTGGTATCTCATTTGGCGTATTTGTGCCAGCTTTTCCTTTGCCTCCAGCTATAGCTATATCTCTGCTTTCTTTTAGTGCTTCCTTCAGTGCCGCCATAGTCACTGTTGTTGTACCGCTGCTGTGCCAATCATAGCCAAGAGCACACGCTAATGCCTGGAACCAGTTAGTATCAGTAAGCCTTGAGAGGAGCTCATCAGCACCATACTCATCTATTATTGCATAACTTATCCTTTCGCCTAGCCTAACCATTCTAGAGAATAGCCATCTAGGCGCCTTGCCATTATGCAATGGTAAATATGTTAGCCTGTGCACAAAATTATTTAGCCAAATAAAAAGATAAGTCTAACTATACATCGTGAAAGCCAAATTTGCCATATGCGGGTGCAAAAACAACTTCGCCAAGCTCCTCAGTTTTATACTTTTTCTCGCTTTCTCTTGTTATCTTTACAAGTTGCTGCACATCCTTTGAACCTATTGGAGCAATAGCAATCCCATTTATCTTTAATTGGTCTAGCACAATTTTTGGAAACTCAGGCATAGCAACACTATATATAATCCTATCATATGGTGCCCTCCTTTCATAGCCTGAAGTACCATCTGCTATTATAACTTCAACGTTTTTCACCCTTATCTTATCGAGGTTTCTCTTTGCAAATTCAACAACAAACATGTTGCCATCTAGTGATATAATAAGGCCTTTTTCACCTACGCAATAGCTTAATAATCCTGTTACCCAGCCGCTTCCCGTACCAACCTCTAGAACTTTGTTCCCATCTTCTAGCTCAAGCTCCTCTAGCATCTCTGCTACCACTGATGGCTGCGATATTGTGGTGCCTTCTATGATAGGAATTGGTGCATCAACATATGCCTCATCTAAGTGCTCATCTGTTACAAACAAATGCCTAGGCACACTCTCGAAAGCATTTATTACCTTTTCAGTTTTAAGTACGCCTTCAGAAATAAGATAATTAATTAACATTTTCCTTTTCTCTTCAAATAAGTCTGACTCCATACCTATTCCTTTTGCATGTTTATCTTTTTATTCTTTAGTATGGTTATGGCAATAATATCTTCAAAGAAGTAATGTTCTTTTAGCTCACTCTTTATTCTATAGCCAAGCTCATCAATCTTTTTCCTCAGCGTATCAATATCGCTAAGTGAGCTCGCCAAAAGTATGATAGCACCGTTTTTCTTTAGATGAGGGAATGCTTCGTTGAGAAATCTTAAAGATACTTCTATGCCGGTTGGTCCACCATTCCAAGCCCTTTCAATTATTGGAAGATGCATGGCTGTGCTTCCCTTTAAATAAGGTGCGTTGAATATTATAAGGTCATATCTGCCCTTTATATTCTCAAAAAGGTCGCTTTTTAATATAGTAACATTTGTGCCGCTAAGCTTGTCCTTGTTAAGTATATAGTTCCTTTCAGCAAGCCTGCAAGCCCTCTTGCTTATGTCGCTCATAACAAGCTTTTTTGCATGAAAGTGCATAGCAGCATATAAGCCGAGTATTCCGCTTCCTGTGCCAATGTCAAGAATCTTTGGCTCACTAAGGTTCTTCAATGCCTTTATTGCTTTTATCGCAAGGAGCGAATCCTCTGCAGGCCTGTAAACATGTGCCTCTTCTTTTATCTCTAGCCCCTCAAGCTCCATAATAATATTTATACCTCAACAAATAAAAAATTCGGCAAATTTAAAAAAAAGAAAAAGAAAAAGGCAAAGAAAACAAAGGTCTAAGCATCAGTTATACCTCCTTTATCGCAGCTTTTATCTTTGCCATTGTTGCATCGTCGATTGTTTGCATATTGTGTGCTTTCTTAGCATGTTCAGCTATTTTCTTCAAAAGCTGCTCTTCGGTTCTTGCTTTTGCTACAAAGTCACAATCCATTCCTATGTCCCTGCACGCAAAGCTTTTCATAAAACCACCATTTTCCAATTGGATTGGTTAAAATATAAAAAATCAATCTAAATTTTGGCAAGGTTTTAAGCCTTTCCTATTTTTGGAAAAGACTATAAATATTCTTTCTTCGCTATATTAATGTGGTAGCATGCTATTCGAGGATGTTGCTAAATATTATGAAAAACTTGAATCCGTATCCTCAAGGCTTCAAATGATAGATATACTTACAGAGCTATTTAAAAAAGCAAAGAAAGAGGAGCTAAAAAAGCTAGTTTATATGACCCAGGGCATTTTAAGTCCGCCTTTTGAAGGTATAGAAATAGGTATGGCCGAGAAGCTGGTAGAAACTGCTATTGCAACAGCAACTGGCTTTACAAAAGAAGAAGTTGAGCAGGATTTCAAGAAGCGTGGCGACCTAGGAGAGACGGCAGAATACCTTATATCAAAAACAAAGTTAAAGAAGCTTGCGTCAAGGAAATTTGAGGTTAACGAAGTTTTTGATACGATGTATAAGATAGCAACAACAAGTGGAGAAGGCAGTCAAGAAGCTAAGATAAAGATGCTTGCAGAGCTTCTTGCAGCCTCATCGCCGCTAGAAGCAAGGTATATAGTCCGTTTTGCCCTAGGCACGCTGAGGCTTGGCGTGGGTGATGCGACAATACTAGAGGCTCTTTCAAAGCTTGTTACAGGCGAAAGAGCATTCAAGGAACAACTTGAGAATGCTTATAATATATGCAGCGATCTTGGCAAGGTTGCTGATGTTTTTGCAAAGGAAGGTGTAAAAGGAATAGAAAACTTTAAGGTCCAGCTTTTTAGCCCGATAAGGCCTGCTCTTGCAGAAAGGCTGCCGACTGCAGAAGAGATACTTGAAAAGATGCATGGCAAGTGCGCTGTTGAAAGCAAGTACGATGGCTTGAGGGCTCAGGTGCATGTCGACAAGAAGAGCAAAAGGGTTGAAATCTTTTCTAGGAGGCTTGAGAGGCTAACGCCTATGTTCCCAGAAATAGCCAAGGCGGCGCTTGAGGAGCTTAATGCTGAGAGTGCTATAATAGAGGGCGAGGCAATAGCATATAATGAGGTTACTGGCGAATTCCATCCATTCCAAGAAACGATACAAAGGAAGAGGAAGCATGGTGTAGAAGAGATGAGCCAGGAATTGCCTCTTCATCTATTTGCATTCGACATAATGTATCTTAATGGGGAAGGCTATTTGGATAAGCCTTATCATGAGAGGCGCTCAGCACTTGAAAAGGTTGTAAAGAATAAAGGCACAATACTCCTTGCTGATAGAATTATTGCTACCTCACCAAAGGAGCTTGAGAAATACTTTGAAGAAGCGATAGAGAAAGGTTTAGAAGGTATAGTCGCTAAGGAGCTAAACTCAAAGTATATAGCGGGTGCTAGGAAGTTTAGCTGGATAAAGATGAAAAGGAGCTACAGGGGAGAGCTATCCGATACCGTTGATCTTGTAATCTTGGGCTATTATTTAGGAAAAGGCGTAAGGGCCGAGTTTAAGTTTGGCGGTTTGCTATGTGGTGTATATAACGATAAGAAAGATGTTTTTGAAACCATAACCAAAATAGGTACGGGCTTTACTGAAGAGCAGATGAAGGAATTCAAGGAAATACTTGACAAGATAAAGGTAAAATCAAAGCCAGCAAGAGTAATCTCTGATATAGAGCCAGATTTCTGGGTAGAGCCAAGGTATGTTGTTACAGTTAAGGCAGACGAGATAACAAGATCGCCAACGCATACTTGTGGTAGGGAAGGTGAAGAGTCTGGTTATGCTTTGAGGTTCCCTAGGATTGTTGGAACAATAAGGAGCGATAAAAGTCCAGAAGATGCAACAACAACAAAAGAGATAATAGAGATGTTCAAGATGCAGAAAAAGAAAAAGCTTGAGGAACAGCCATAATAAAAGCGAAGTAAAAAATTTTACTTAAATAAATTTAAATGACTTTTAATAAAAACTTTTTTACTTAAATAAATGATTCAAATGCGGTTGAAAAAAGTATTTCCACTATTCATTTTTTCTACAAAAGATTTTTAAATTTATATTAAATATCTATTATCAGGCGATCAGTATGGTAGACTTTGCAAACGAATTTTTGGGTAAGAGTGGTAGTGAGCAGGATCTAGGAGCAACCCCACAGATAAAGATTGTAACAATCGGTGTAGGTGGAGCAGGAAACAATACAGTAAACAGACTACTTAAGGTAGGTGTTAAGGGCACAGACCTTGTTGCAATTAATACCGATGCACAACATTTCAAGATAATTGACGATAGGATAAAGAAGATACTAATTGGAAGGAGCATAACAAGAGGCCTTGGAGCTGGCGGCGATCCTCGAGTTGGTGCAAAGGCAGCTGAGGTTGATAGGCAGGCAATAGAAGATGTTGTAGCTGGTGCACAGCTAGTTTTCTTGTGCGCAGGAATGGGTGGCGGCACAGGAACAGGAGCTATACCTGTTGTTGCGCAAATAGCAAAAGAGCAGGGAGCTATTGTTGTTGCAATGGTTACATATCCTTTCGACCTTGAAAGGGTAAGGAAGCTTAAGGCTGAAGAAGGCATACAGGAATTGAGAAAGTATGCAGACAGTGTAATAATACTTGACAACAACAGGCTTGTGAAGCTTGTTCCAAACCTGCCAATGCCAGAGGCATTTGCAATGGCTGATGATATACTTGCAAAGGCTATCGGCGGATTGGTATGGACCATTACACAGCCAAGCCTAATAAATATCGACTTCGCTGATGTCAGAGCCATAATGGGAAGCGGCGATGTCGGATTTATTTCTGTAGGAACAGGCAAGGGCAATGATAAGGTAACTGCCGCTGCTGAAGCGGTATTAAAGAACAAGCTGCTAGATGTCGACTTCGAGAATGCAAAAGGTGCACTAATACACATATCTGGTGCATCTGACCTAACGCTTGGAGATGCTATAAAGGCGGGAGAGCTTATAACAGAACGCATGGATCCAAAGGCTAACGTAAAGTGGGGCGCAAGAATAATACCAGGCTATGAAGGCCAGATAGAGATTGTAGCAATAGTAACAGGCGTAAGAGGGGCGAGCATACTCGGAAAGGCTACAGAAGAAAAGAAAGAGAGCTACAGCGATCTTGAGATGATATAACTTAATTTATTTTATTATTTATGTTTTTGGATATAAGGTGAAAAAATGGCTGAAGACTATGATTTGTTTACTCCGAGGATCGCTGTTGTAGGAGTTGGTGGCCAAGGAAGCAACTTAGTTAACAGACTTTATACTAGCGGAATAAAGAGTGCTGATACAATCGCAATAAACACTGATCTTGCGCATCTTAATATAATAAATGCACATAAGAAAATCCTTATAGGCAAAGAGATAACAAACGGCCTGGGCGCAGGCGGATTTCCAGAGATAGCTGAAAAGTGTGCTGATTCTAGCAGGGTTGAAATAGAAAGAGCATTAGAGGGCTATGATCTAGTATTTATAGCTGCAGGAATGGGTGGCGGCACAGGAACAGGAGCATCACCTGTTGTGGCAAAAATAGCGAAGGGGCTTGGCGCTACAGTTATTGCAACAGTAACCTATCCATTTGCGCTTGAGAGAAGCAGGAAACAAAAGGCAGAATGGGGAATAGAGAGACTGGTAAAAGAGGTTGATACAGCAATAGTGATTGAAAATGACAGATTGCTTTCATATGTGCCTAATCTGCCGATAGAAAAGGCTTTTGCACTTGTTGACAATATTACAGGCAATGCTGTGAAGGGTATTGCAGATACAATAACACTGCCTAGCCTGATAAACCTTGACTTTGCAGACCTGAGGAATGTGGTTATGAATACAGGCATGGCTGTTATAAACATAGGCTATGGTTCTGGCCCAGATAGGGTAGAGAGGGCAATAAAGTCAACACTACAGCATCCTCTTCTTGATGTTGAGATAGAAGGCGCAAAAGGTGCACTTATACATGTTGCTGGTGGAAGCAACCTAACAATAAGCGAAGCAACAAGGATAGGAGAGGGTGTTACCGAAGGCCTTTCACCAAATGCAAACGTAATCTTTGGAGCAAGAATGCTACCTGAGTTTAACGACCAGATAAGGGTAATGTCTGTAATAACAGGCGTAAAGGCGAAGTTCGGAACAAAGCCAAAGGAGGAGGTAGCACCTCTCAGAATCGAAGGTATAGAACAGATATACTAAATTTTTATTTTTTTGTTTTTGTCAGTTTAATTTTTCTTTTCGCTGATTTATAGTAGTAATGTATTTATAACTTTAGAAATAAAAACGATTAGTACGCTTTTTTGGTGAATATATGGCAAGCGAGATAATGTATATACCAGTCAAAGATGTAAAAGAAGGTAGATTTATACTTATAGACAATGTGCCGTGTAAGGTTGTTGAGATTGAAACGTCAGCTCCGGGCAAGCATGGATCAGCAAAGGTTAGAATAACAGCTATAGGAATATTTGATGGACAGAAGAGAACATTGCTTAAGCCTAGCAGTGCAGATGTAGAAGCTCCTGTAATTGTAAAGAAACGTGCACAGGTTGTTTCAATTATTGGCAATACTGCACAGCTTATGGATCTTGAAAGCTACGAAACGTATGAGCTTCCAATACCGCAGGAGCTAATGCAAAGCATAAAGCCTGGCGCTGAGGTTGAAGTGATAGAGAGTATGGACCAGAGGGCGATTTCAAGGGTGTTGGGTGGTGTTTGATGGACAAGATAGATATAATAGTAAAAAAAGATATTGAAAATAAGCTTCTTGCTAGGCGCGAGATATTGTGCGACGCTGTATATAGCGAAAGCACGCCTTCAAGGGAGAAAATAAAAGAAGAGGTAGTTAAAAAGCTAAATCTGGACCCAAAGCTCACAGTAGTTGCAAAGATAAATCAGCTCTATGGTATTACAAAGAGCGAGGTAAGTGTATATTCTTACAAGAACGAGGAAGCGATGAAGATAGAACCTAAGTTTAGGCTAGAGCGAGTAAGCAAGAAGAAGGCAAGTGAGCAGCAGGAACAGGCAAAAGCTGAAGCTGCAAGCGAAGAGAAGAAGTGATAATATGGCTGAAGAAAAAAAGAAGAAGGAGTTCAAGCCTTACAAGCCGTCTAAGCTTTGTCCAAAGTGTGGTTCAAGGATGGCAGAGCATGAAGATAGATACACATGTGGCAAGTGTGGTTATACGGAGTGGAAAAGAGCAAAAAAAGAGGCTGATTCTACTGGAAAGGATGAAGAAGAATAGAAAAATTAAAAGCAATAGTAGCAAGTTCAAGGCAATCTCTTATTCTCTTTTCTATATACTACTATTTTCTTTTACACTTTTGCTAATACTTTACTCTTACTCATACATAACAGTAACCGTAGCAAACATATCAACAACAGTTGCATTCTCATTTCTTCTTCCAGCGCTTGCTTTTGCATATCTAGCCCATTCTGGAAAGAGTGTAAGGGAAGCACTTGTAGATCTTGGAATGGTGCAAAGGCTAAAGGCGATGCGTATCTTGGGTATAGGTATTGTACTCTTTCTAACAATATTGGTGATGGAGCTTATTATAACGGTAATGAATCTAGCTTTTAATTTAAACATAGAGACAAATGAATGCAATGTAATAACGGGCATGCCGCTTTGGTTCATTCTTTTTGTTGTGCTTATCGGACCTATAAACGAAGAACTATTCTTTAGAGGTTTTCTTGTGAAGAGGATAGGTATAATATTAAGCGCATTGCTCTTTGCAATACTGCATGCTGGCTATGGCTCTACTTTTGGAATAGACATTATCGCTGCTTTTATCTTCGGCCTGATCGCAGGTTATATCTTCAAGAAAACAAACTCAATATACCCAACACTACTTGCACATGCATTGGTTAACTTAATTGCTGTGCTTGGGTGTATTTAATGCTAAGGCTTGTCATTGTAAGCCCAAAATACCAAATGAATATAGGCTATATTGCGAGAATAGCTAAGAATTTTGGAATAGAAAAATTGCATATAGTGAAGCCGAGGGCGAACATCGTTGGAAAAAAAGCAATAATGTTTTCAAAGCATGCACATGATCTACTTGAGAATGCAGCGATATACAATGACCTTGCGAGTGCAATAAATGGCTGTGATGTAGTTATAGGCACAACAGGCCTTATCAAAAAAGCTAATCCTAGGCTTAGGAAAGTGTATTATGTTGACGAGTTAGCAAAACGTTTCAAAAATTCAAAGGTCTGTCTTGTTATAGGGAGAGATGATATAGGATTAAAGAGCGATGAGCTTGAGATGTGCGATGCAATTGCTTATATACCAGCAAGCAAAAAATATCCTGTGCTAAATATATCCGCTGCAGTAGCCATACTGCTTTATTCTTTTCGTTCTCATATCTTCAAAGAAAAGATCTCACATGACAAAGAATATTATATGGAGAAGGAAGCTCTTTTCGAATTAATAAGAAAGTTAGTATACAACAAAAAAGAGATAAGAGAAAAAGAAGATGTAATAAAAACATTCAAGAAAGTAATTGATAGAGCAGAGCCCACTATGCACGAGCTTAGATCTCTGATAATTGCTCTTAAATAATTACTTGCTCTCCTTCTTTCTCTTTATTATCTTTACCTTGGCAGGTGTAATAAGCACCCTAGTGGCATCGATCGCTGCAATATCTCCATTTATTTTCTCTACATACTTCTTAAGCTCAGCGAGTATGTTGTTTCTAGTGTTGGGTCTTTTGTTTATCTCCTCCATGTTTAGAAGGATTATATTCTTCTTATCAAGCTCGCCCTCTATGAGCTTTACATCATCTTCTCCTGTGATCGCTACTGGCTTCACGTACATGTCAGCAGGCTCATTAAGAACATCGACATCTTCCATCTCAGCTGAGCCCATGTATTCTTCTATGTTTATCCCTTTTGTTGCTCCAAATGCTTGGCCAAGTTTATCGAAAACTCCCATTCATATCACCGGTCGCCGTATAAACGGTCATATAACATATAAAGGTTAACTTTTATATTCTTTTTCTTTATTTTTATCTTAGGGAAGTATATGAGCTTACAGAAGATAGAAGTGATAAATATATAGATTGAGATATACTTATCCTTTATTTTACTTGCTCAGCTACTATGCGACTTGCGACATTATTTTTTCAGCTATCTCCTTTCCAAAGAGCTTTTCAACAATTCTTGAAGCTCCTTCTTTCTTCAAGTCAGCAACGCTCTTTATGCCATTATTGTACATAAGCCTTGCTCTTACTCTTCCAACCTGCTCAAGCCTTACAAGGTCTAGCAGCTCTTCCTTTATGCCATACTTTAGCCTAAGCCTGAGCATGATTAAGTCTATGTTTGGAATGTGCATTATCTTTGCAAGTTCAGATGCTGCATATATAAGCCAGTCTGCATTAGTCAGTTTTGTATAGAGTGCACCAGGCGTTGTTGAATATTTTTCTATAATATCTTGCTCACTCTTTTCGTTTATCCAATCATTTAACATGTATGCTGTGCTAAGCGCCTTTAATGGATCATAAAGCATGAATTCACTCATCTCACCCTCAAGCCATTCATCTATAAATTCTCTGTATCTGAAGAAACCTTCTTCTGCATCCTCTACAACCTTGACATATGGCCTCATTTCTATGCTGTTCGTTATCATGAAGAGATTTCCAATAGTATCTCTTTTCTTTGGAAGCGTATCAACAATCCATTTGGCTGAGAGTGGGTCTATATAAAGTTCGCTTACTCTTTTGCCTATTTTTGTAGCATTATACAAGCTTCCCCTCTTTTCAATAAATCTCCAATCCAAAAGTTCGTTTATAATTTCATCTATAATGTTGCTTATTTCTCTAATGCTTCCATATTGGTAACCATAGAAACTGTCACCAAAGAAATCTGTAATAGCCTCTTTGCTCCTCAGGAATTCTGTTGCTATAAAGGCAAGAACGTGTGTTCTTAGTATTGGAAGCATGCCCAGTGTTGAATTTATTGGCTCAAGCTCGGCATCTATATAACGCATATACAAATCTAGTATCTCAGCCTTCGATTTGGCTATAAGCAGAGCCCTTCCCTCTTTGTCATATTTTGGCCTTCCAGCCCTTCCAAAGAGCTGAGTAACCTCATTGACACTCAATTTTTCGCCACCTTCTATTTCGCTATATCTGCTTGTGTCTCTAACAACTACAGTGTGTGCGGGCATATTTATACCAAGCGATAATGTTGTTGTAGAACAAACAACTTTTATCAAGCCATTTCTAAAAGAGTCTTCAACAATTTTTCTTTGCTCATTAACAAGGCCGCTGTGGTGGAAAGCAACGCCATTCTCAATACTTTTTGCCAGCTTCTCGCACTGGCTTGTCGGCCTGCCGAGAACGCTCTTAGCCCTTTTCGCCGCTTCGCTTAGCTCCTTCTTCTCGCTTTCCTTTACATATCTCTCTACAATCTTTGCAAGCCTTTCTGCTCCAGCCTCTGCATTCCTCTTTGTAGAATAAAATAGTATGAGCTGCTTTCCTCTTTCTAATGTGTCTTCTACAATCCTTACCTCTGGAATTTTGCTATTTCCTAAAAGCTCCTCTTCCTCATCCCTATAATATACTTTGCCATCAAGCACAATACCTTTTTTGAGCTCCACAGGTCTATAGTTGCTTTCTACAAGCCTTGCACCAAGCCATTCTGCAATTTCCTTTGCGTTGCCTATGGTTGCACTCAAAGCCACTATCTGTGCGTTTGGAACTGTGCGCCTTAACCTTGTTATCAGTATTTCAAGCACAGATCCTCTGCTTGTATCACCTATCATATGGATTTCATCGAATACAAAGCAGCCTACATCATTTATCCAGCTAGCACCATGCCTTATCAGGCTATCGAGCTTTTCTGTTGAAACAAAGATTATATCATATTTTTCAAGCCACATATCTAGAGAGTCAAGGTCGCCTATTGAGATTGCAATTCTAAGATATGGGTAAGCACCTTTAAATTCTTCATATTTCTCGCTTACAAGCGCTCTGAGCGGTGCAACGTAAACCGCCTTTTTGCCATGCCTTATGACGCTGTTTATTATAGCCATCTCAGCGATAAGCGTTTTGCCGCTAGCTGTTGGGCTAGCAACAACCACATTCTTCTTTTCAAGAACCCCTGCCTTTACAGCGAGCTCCTGTGGTGGCGTTAGCTCGTTGATTCCACGCTCTTTGCATGAATCTAAAAACTCGTTTGTGGCGATGCCCTTGAGATCAGCTATTTGCATAGTACTCTTTTCAAATTCAAACTATAAATAGTGTTGCATGCATTTCTCTACATTCAATTTTTATATTTTCTCTAGCCTTGTCTTTATCTCATCAACGCTAAGCTTTGTTGCGAGGAGCGGGATCTTTTCAACCTGCGCTATCTTTATAGCCAGTTTGTCTATCTCTTCTAAGCCCCTTATCACAACTACCCTTGGCTTTATTGGTGCTACTCTTACAACAACCATAGGTGACCTTCCTGTGCTCACCTGGTCAAAGATAAACGCTCTCTCTGTTGTTGTACCAAACAGCTTAGGATACTCGCTTGGAGAGATCTCTAGTATAACGCGAAGGCTGTCAAGAAGCGTGTAGCCGAAGAGCTTCGCTGTATCGAGCGTGCTTGGATTTGCTATAATCTTAGCTTCTATAAGCCTTGCAAAATCAACACCGTCTATTGGCGCAGTAAAGTCCTTTAGGAAATAATAAGGTTCCTCTTTATTCTCGCTAGAGCCAAACTTTGTAAGGTTTCTTATAACCTCACCGCCATGCTGTCTATCTATCTCAAATATAGCGCTTACAAATCTTTTTATTACACCAACGCCTGGGCTCATCCTTCTGTTGCCCTCGTAATCGCTTATCGTAGATGTTGAAATCTTAAGATATTTTGCAAGCTCTACTTGCGATATGCCAAAAAGCTCCCTCCACTTCTTCATAGTACTTCCAGGGCTATCAGATAATGCAATCTCGCCTGCAATCCTCTCTTGAAGCTCGTCCATAGTACCACTTGCTTTTATCTTTTACATTTATGATTAATAAACTTTTCGTCGAACTTGAATTAGACAATTATTTATTGATCATCTTCCTTCCCTTTCCTTTTACTTCCATTTTTTTATTGCTCTCGCTTTTTAGGATAAAGCCATAGACTATAAGTATAGTGCCCAATATGAGCAAAATAGCAGAAACGCCCCCATAGCCAAAAATAGCGTTAAACGAGGAGCTCTTCGTTTGGAAGATATATAAGATTGTTAGGTTGGCTGTTTTATTGCCCTTGTTCTCAAATAGTGCATAATATGTGCCATTTTTTAGATTTGAGGTATTGTATAGAAGAACGCTATTCTCGTTAAGTGCTATTAGGTTGCTAAAAATTCCATTATAAGTATTTAACTTTATTTCACTAATACCTCTGATCTGTTCTATGCTTGTGCCAAGTCCAAGGTTTTTAATTTGGGCATATGCGCTTTCATTTACAACATAAAAGTTGATTGGCGATGTTGAATTGAAGATGAGCGTGATGTAAGTACTTTCATTATATGTAAATGGTGAGCTAGCTGTTACATTAGGCGAGACTACTGCTCTTGTGCTATAATATGTTGGTATCTGAAAAAGGGCAGAGGCGCCTTGGTAAGCAATAGCAAGGCTAGCAATAATCAAGAGTATGCCAATGTAAATAATCTTCTTTCTCATTTTATCAGCATTAAATAACGCAAATATAACTAAATAAGTTTAAATATTTTTAATCATATTGCTATATCGGTGCTCGCATGAACTTGGTTAAGACGGGGATCGATGGGCTTGATGCAATACTCTATGGTGGTATACCTGAATTAAATCAGATTGTTGTAGCAGGCGGACCTGGTGCAGGAAAAACACTTCTTTCCTTTGAATTCCTTTACAGGAATGCAAAGATGGGCAATCCAGGCGTTTTCTTTGCGCTTGAAGAAACAGCGAATAAGGTTATAGAGAACGCTAAATCCGCATTTTCATCCTTTGATGATATAGATGAACTGATCGATAAGGGCTTGCTAACTATAAATAGCGAGGATCCAGCATCGCATCTGCAGCAAACAGAAGGCTCCACAACCTATGAGTTTGGCAGAATTATATCTGATATAGAAGGAATAGTCTCATCTGCTAAAGCCACGCGAGTGGTCATTGATTCTATCTCGCTGCTAGACCTTCTAGTAAGTGATCCTTTAACATATAGAAGGTCTATGCTTGCTCTTGTTAGCAATCTGAGGCGAATGGGCGTTACCTCTATTCTAACAGCTGAACTAAGCTCGCCTGAGCGTGCAAAGCTAGAATTTAGGTCTGAATTCTTTATCTTCGATGGTATAATAATAATGTACCAGGTAGGTGAAGAAGAAAAAAGAAAGCTTGCTATGGAAGTAATAAAGATGCGTGGCAACAACCACAGTTTCGTAACAACTCCTTATGAGATAACCCCGAAAGGTTTTAAGGTATATGCGGCTGAGGAGCAACAAACATTTAGATATTGAGGAAGTGAAATGCCTAAGGGAAGTACAAGTAAGGCAAAAGAGGGATTAGACGAGGATAAATCGAGAAGGGAAAGGCTTCTTATTTATCTTTCTATAGTTGCATTCATAATAATACTTGCTATAATATCAACATTTTATGTATATACCAACCCTATACAGCAATGCAAAAACGTTATAATATACAGTAATAAAGTTTCCTGCTTCTCAAATCTTGCTTACTCTACAGGCAATGCTTCTATATGCTCTTATCTAAGCGGCTCTTATGCGGCTTCATGCTACCAATCAGTTGCCTATAAGCTCAGCAACGCAAGTATCTGCAAGTATGCAATTTCTGCATATGAGCCTATTGGCGCGTCATGCATAGAATATTTTGTAAACAAAACAGGTAATATCTCTTTGTGTAACTCTCTGCCTTATAACGATAAGCAAACCTGTGCATTCTTTGGTGCCTTAAATTCACAGAATTTAAGCGCATGTGAACTTGCAGGGCCAAATATGAGCCTATGTTTTTCATCAGTAAGCCTTTCAAGAGCAATATATTACAAAGATATATTCTATTGCTATAATGTATCTGCGAGCACAAACAAAACGTTTATTAGCGACATAATCTCGCATTCTAAGGCTAAGCCAAACAGCACCATAATGGGGATAGGCTTTTCATTTATACCAGCTGGTTACAACATAACGGCAAGAGATCTGTGCATTCTTTCTGTAGCTCAGGAGCTTGGAAATAAGAGCTACTGCTCTATGTTAAACTATAGTATTATGCAAAGCGCATGCTATCAGCTTGTCTCGCCAGTGCAGCCAAGCAGTAGCGAGGTGAACTATACCTCCCTTCTTCAGGCCTGTTCAAATGCCGGAAGTTTTGCAAATACATGCAGAACTCTTGTTCTAATATCTGAAGCGGTTTCAAATAAAAATATAAGCATATGCAAAACTCTTAACCAGACAGCTTCTTGGGAATGCTTCACCACACTTGCACGCACATATAAAGATGTATCTTACTGCGGCTACATAACAAATGCCACAGTAAACAACGCATGTATTCTTAGTGCAAAGTATAATGTAACAAGCTGAGCTGATTCTATGAGGTTTATTGTTTCTTCAATAAAGCACGCGGCAAGCATAAAGGATAGCCTATATTATCTGCTTAGTGAAGATGCTTCTAAGCTCATAGTATGCAAAAGCAATTTCCTGCTAAACCTTGGCGATGCAATTGAAATGGATAATGATGAGCAAACGCATGTGCTTAATGTTGGCATGCTACCAGATCATATGCTAAGCAAGGTGGAAAAGAGTGATACTAAGGATTTATATAAAAAGGTTTTAAGTGTTTCGGAATCATTAGCAAAATATGAGCCAAATAGCGAGATAAGCGATATCGAGGCGATAAACAAGCGTATGCTAAATAAGCTAAAAAGATCGGCAGTTCTTTTTTTATCTAAGCTTTTGCTTGGCTCTCCTATTTTAATAAGATTCCATAACGATTCTGACGGTTCTTCTGGGGCCTATTGCATATACAAGTCAATAAAGGGCCTTGGCTTTGAATTTGAAAGTAGAACCGCATGGCGCATGCAGAGAGGCATTGTCTATTCAAGCGAGGATGCAAGCTCAGATATCTCATTTGCAAACAATTTTTCAAGCCTTTCAAAGCCGCTGCTTTTGATGGTAGATTTTGGCACTTCTTTGGAGAGCAATGCCGGCATAGAGCTCTCTAAGGATAAATTTGATATAATATGGCTTGACCACCATCCAATTGTGGAAGGATTCAAAGGTCTTGAGCTAGAGCATTATATCAATCCATGGCTTTTTGGCGGAGACTCTGATTATACAGCAGGCCTTCTTGCATGTACATTTTCAAGAATATATTCAAATATCAATGAAGCTAAAGAAATAAGCGGCGCATCTCTTATAGGGGATTATAGCAGATTTGCTGGTGAAGAAGGAAGAGAGCTTTCTGAGCTTCTTGAGCTTATAACAAGTGATACAAAGATAATAGGTTCAAAAAACCTTACACCATATGAGATAGAATCAATACTATCAAGCGATGATAGAAAAAGAGAGCTTCTCAGCTATGCAAGGCTCCATCTGAGCGAGGCGCTTGACCTCGCTGTTAATGCACTTAAGGTCTATAAAGGAAGCGAATTTAATTTATATCTTCTCGATTTCAAGAACGTAAGGAGTGAGGAGCTTAGATATCCGCTTCCAGGCAGATTTGCATCTAAGCTATTATCAAGGATAGAATCATTGAACAGCAAGCCATGCATAGTTGTGCTCCACTTCTCTTCTTTTATCTCTATAAGACTAAGTAAGGGTCTTGCAATAGATCTACTTTCCTTGGCAAAAAAAGTTAAGGAAGCTTTTTCAGTTGTTGAGTCTGCGGGTGGCCACAAGAATGCTGTTAGCATAAAGTTGAGAAAAGAGGAGCAGAAGAAAGAAGTGATAGAATTTGTTATTAAGGAACTGGGCTTTGGCTACAAATCATAGAATATTGTTGGGTATTTCTTATTTTCTAACAAAAGAATTAGCTAGAGCTCTTCTTGATTGCGTTGCTTAGACTCTTTTTCAAAGTATCGGCGATGAATCTTTTGCTGAATGCATCTGCCTTTGCTGCTATGCTTATCTTTGTTGCATATATTCTTGCAATCCTACCTCCTTTTTTTCTTCCTGCGCTAGAAACCTCTTGAAGTTTGAAGAGTATGCCGTATTTTGGAGGCTTGCTCCCATATTTTATATGCTTAAATAATGCCTTCTCTGCACCAAGCAGCTGTATTGTGCTAGCGGGCATCATCGCAAGCTTGTTTAATGAGCCAGCCTTGCTCAAAAGCTCAGAAGCTATCTTCGGATCTATAAGATATGTTATGTTTGGCATTAGCTTCTTTGCTACTTTGTCTATGAATGAACTTACCTCTTTTCTTAGCTCTGAAAGTTCAAGAACAACATCTGCTAATGCTTCTATATTTTTGTATTCTTCCTCACTTGGTTCTCTTCCTATACTTCTTGCTATCGCTGCTACAATTTCTTTTGCTTTGTTCTTATCGCCAAGCAGGTTTATAAGCTCTTCTTCGCTTGCCCTTTTCTTATTCGAGCCAAACTGCTTTACAAATTTTGCATAGCTTTCATGATTGTTTAGCCTGAGCTCGGGGAAATATATACTATACCACTCCTCTAATCTTTCGAAAACAAGGTTTTCAATCTTTTCAAGCTGAAGGTAAGTATTAATAGCTTCTATTAAGCTGTGCTCCTCGCCAGCATATGCTGTACTCACGCTTTCCTTTGCCTTTGCAAGTAGCCTTCTCCTCTTTTCTTCTAAGCTTTCATTCTTCAAGCAAGCACCACTAATAGATAAATTAAATAAAGTATAAAAACCCTTTATCTGAACGCGCCAGAAAAGTCTATTAGCTTGGTAAAAGGTGTGCTAAGATAGCTTAACAATCAACGGTCCCGAATAGTTATATGGCGGTGCTTTAATATAAATAGTGAGAATGAAGCTGCTTCTATCGTTTATGATAAAAGGTGGCTTTGGAAATGAACCTTCAAATTTGAAAGGCTCAGCAACGTCTATCGCTTCTATCTTTGTGCCGTAATCAAGCGCTCTAAGTAATTGTATACCTTCTTCAAATATACCATTTTTAAGCAGGTTCATAATATTCAAAGAATCATCAACTATGACTTCTTTGCCCCTGAAATTTATTGATGTATTGGTTATCTCTAGATGCACAAATTCCCTATTCTCTTCTATGAATTCTAATGTCATAGGTCCCATATAGTTGATATCTGGCCCCTGTATCTTTATCTTGAATTCGACTCTCTCTTCTGGAGCTATCTTTGTTGGCAGTGCGGGCTCTACTGAGATAACTTTAAATGGCTGTGTAGCCTGTATGCTCTTCATTATTACTGGATCAAAATCGCCACTCTTTATTATGTGCTCCGCACTTAAGTAGTCTGTAAGATAATTTGAGTACTGTCTGTTTGTAAATGGTATTGTTACACTAAATATACTATCTTCTGATTCAAGGCCGTCCATTTGGTACATCTGGCCCCTATACTTTAAATTTATGGTAGTAATAGTTATTTTCGGAGCTTTTTTGTGCACATTCCCACCAAAACTAACATCTTCAAAGAATAAATTTATT
>Ga0078972_1001207_pt1 | contig 99545 bp, 85 predicted proteins | sample YelNatPaOPGAMG01_FD_67568 | JGI IMG/M metagenome (GOLD analysis project Ga0078972, IMG submission 67568) | Hot spring thermophilic microbial communities from Obsidian Pool, Yellowstone National Park, USA - OP-RAMG-01 (SPADES assembly) (version 2) | ecosystem: Environmental > Aquatic > Thermal... | reverse complement strand
ACATTCATCAAATATGTGTCTTAAATACTCTATCGGATCTTTAGACATATATTATTTCCTTTAAAATCGTGGGACCAATATAGGGACTTAATCCATTTCTTGTAACTATTTCAACCTTTTCATTCTTAAAAAGTTTCTCAAAATAATCACAAACAGCCATATAATTATCAAAACTCTCTTTGTCAGGATAAAAATCAATTAAAATATCAATATCACTGCTTTTTGATTGTTCATCCCTTACATACGAACCAAATAATCCGACACTTTGAACCCCAAACTTCGTCAGTTCTTCTTTATGAGACCTAATCGTATTTAATATGTCTTCCTTTGTGATCATGGCTTTTTTAAAAGTCAAGATATACTAATCTTTTTGAGAAATGAGATGGATTTTAGAAATTCAGTAACATCCAACTTTTACAATTTTTCTGTTGTGTTTACGATTAAACATGTCATTATATTCAATTTTTAGAAATAGCCAACAATTATTAGGTCCCATCCCTTGATATGTTTCTTCAATACTATCTGACTTTTCTACTTATTAATTAATAGCTTACCTTTTTTCTTCGCTAATTTAAAAAATTTTTCAAATCAATATGTGGCATTTGAGTAATTCTATTCCTAACAGCCCGATACCCGTTTTAGTGATAAAAAATGGGATATTGTCTGAACCGGAATAAGCAGATTACCGGATAGAGGCGATGACGGATTAACTCTAATATGAAGATAATCAAAAGGTCATAAGCTTGAACACCAGCGGTCAGGCAACCGCCATTTAGCACTTTTTTGCCTGACTTTATCAACATTATCAGTAAATTTGCTTTAAACTTTCCAAGAAAATAATGGTTAATTAAAAAAAAGAATAAAACTATGGAAAAAAGTGGTGCAAGCAAAGTAAAGGAACTCATCCTTAAAGCCATTGAGGATCATGAAATTACGAGAGAAGAATACGACATGATCATTCATGCGGCCACCGAAGACGGCATCCTTGATAATCAGGAAAAGGCATTATTGGCCGAACTTAATGATATGATCGAAAACAAGATGGTAAAATTTGTAGCTCGATAACTGACCCATTTGTCCTACCTAAAATTCTCCACAGAATAAACATTTGTTTAAAAATGTTAAGGCAGTTTGTCATTCCCATAATTATTCCTTAATATTGCCTGCTAGCAAAATAAATTTAAAGGCATGAGCGAGTCACTGGTGATTATACCCACCTACAACGAAAAGGATAACATAGCTCCGATGGTGCACAAAGTATTTTCACTTTCTGTACCATTTGATTTACTTGTCATTGATGACAACTCGCCCGATGGCACTGCCTTAATTGTAAAGCAACTACAGGAAAAATTTCCGGGACGTTTGCATTTACTTACCCGTCCGGGCAAGATGGGACTGGGAACGGCCTATATTGCAGGGTTTAAGTGGGCACTGGAACGGAATTATCAGTATATTTTTGAGATGGATGCCGACTTTTCGCACAACCCCGATGACCTTGAACGGTTATATCATGCCTGTGCTGTCGAAGGGGCTGATGTAGCCATTGGTTCGCGCTACAAAACCGGTGTCAACGTTGTAAACTGGCCTATCGGCCGCGTCATTATGTCGTACTTCGCTTCGGTGTATGTGCGTACCATCACGGGAATGGATATCCACGATACTACTGCCGGCTTTAAATGTTATCGCCGCCGCGTACTCGAAAATATTGATCTCGACAACATCCGTTTTAAAGGCTACGCCTTTCAGGTCGAAATGAAATTCCTGGCCTGGAAAATGAATGCCAGAATCGTTGAAGTCCCCATCATATTTACCGACCGCAAACAGGGACAGTCAAAAATGAGCGGAGGTATTTTCAACGAAGCATTTTTTGGTGTACTCAAAATGAAATTAGCAAGTTTCTTTAAACATTATCCTAAGTTGAATTCCTAAAATCACTGATTGTCATGCACACTATTCTTGTTAAAAATGCGCTGATTGTCAACGAAAACGAGGTATTTAAGGGTAGTGTGATAATTTCCGGCGAAATTATTGCCGATATAGCACGTGATAATCAGAACCTTAACGAATCGGATTTTTCAGAAGTTATTGATGCTGAAGGCAAATGGCTTATCCCTGGGGTTATCGACGATCAGGTACATTTTCGACAGCCGGGGATGATGCACAAAGGGGATATCTTCTCTGAATCAAAAGCAGCTGTTGCCGGAGGTATTACCAGTTACATGGAAATGCCCAACACCGTTCCGCAGACAACCACCCAGGAGCTATTGGAACAAAAATTTGAGATAGCCGAACGGGATTCATGGGCCAACTTTTCGTTTTATCTGGGTGCTACCAACGACAACCTGAGCGAGATCCTCAAAACCGATCCGAAAAAAGTCTGCGGTGTCAAGGTCTTTATGGGGTCTTCGACGGGTAACATGCTGGTCGACGATGCTCGAACGCTGGAGGGTATTTTTAAGGAATCACCTGTACTGGTGGCTACCCACTGCGAAGAGGAATCGATTATACGGGCAAACCTTTCGAAATATACGGCCCTGCTGGGCAACGACATCCCGACAAAATATCATCCACTGATCCGTAGCATTGAGGCATGTTATGCCTCCTCCTCAAAAGCAGTTGAAATGGCAACACGGTTTAATACCCGTTTGCATATCCTGCATCTTTCTACCGCTAAGGAAACACAACTGTTTTCGGCCAACACTCCTTTAGCCGAAAAAAGGATAACCGCCGAGGTATGTGTACATCATCTGTGGTTTACCGACCACGATTACGAAAGGCTTGGGAATTTCATCAAATGGAATCCGGCCATAAAATTTGAAGAAGACCGCGAGGGCTTGTGGACTGCTCTCCTCGACGGGCGCATTGATGTGATAGCTACCGACCACGCTCCCCACACACTGGCCGAAAAAAACAATCATTATCTGCAATCCCCATCGGGCGGCCCTTTGGTTCAACACGCATTACCTGCCATGCTGGAATTTGTCAAAAATGGCAAACTTACCCTGGAGCAACTGGTTCATAAAATGTGTCATGCACCGGCCGAAATTTTCCGTATCCACCGGCGGGGATACATCCGCAAAGGATACTACGCCGACCTGGTAATTGTCGACCCTAACCGTCCTTGGACCGTCAACCGAAACAATATTTTTTACAAATGTGGCTGGTCGCCCTTCGAAAATCAAACTTTTTCATCGTCCATCACCCATACCTTTGTAAATGGCCGGTTGGTATATCACAACGGAACCTTCAACGAAAACATCAGAGGGATGCGGCTCAAATTTGACCGCTAATTCACTTTTCCTTTTTATCTTTGCCTTTTCAAAATAAATAACTATGGCCGAACGGGAAATGACAGAAGCTACGGGTACTACCCCCGTTGAATCATCTAACTTTCTTGAAGATATTATTCGGGAAGATATAGCACAGGGTAAGAATGGAGGTAGAGTACATACCCGTTTCCCGCCAGAGCCCAATGGATATCTGCACATTGGACATGCCAAATCGATATGCCTCAACTTTGGGCTGGCCCGTAAATTTAATGGCAAGTGTAACCTACGTTTCGACGACACCAATCCCGTGAAAGAGGATGTGGAATACGTCGAGGCCATAAAAGAGGACATACGTTGGTTGGGATTTCAATGGGATGGCGAATATTATGCATCGGACTATTTCGACCAGCTGTACGAATGGGCTAAATTGCTGATAAAAAAAGGCAAGGCCTATGTCTGTGATTTGTCGGCCGAAGAAGTAAGTGCCATGCGCGGCACCCCTACGGTTCCGGCCACTCCCAGTCCTTACCGCAACCGCACGGTAGAGGAAAACCTCGACCTTTTCAAGCGGATGAAACAAGGTGAATTCCCCGAAGGTTCACGCACACTACGGGCAAAAATCGACCTGGCCTCGCCCAACATGCACATGCGTGACCCCGTGATGTACCGTATAATTCATGCTCCCCACCACCGTACTGGCAACAAATGGTGCATCTATCCCATGTACGACTTTGCTCATGGACAAAGCGATTACATCGAAGGTATCACACACTCCATCTGTACGCTCGAGTTTGAGGTGCACCGTCCCCTATACGACTGGTTTCTTGACCAGATCCTCGACGACCCCAACGGTTATCGTCCCCGCCAGTATGAGTTTGCCCGACTCAACCTCAGCTACACTGTCATGAGCAAACGCAAGCTCCTGGAACTGGTACAGGGAAAGTACGTAAATGGTTGGGACGATCCGCGCATGCCTACTATTTGTGGCCTGCGTCGACGGGGATACACACCCGAGTCAATCCGTATGTTTGCCGAAAAAGTTGGGGTAGCGCGACGCGACAACCTGATCGATGTAGCACTACTCGAATATTGTATTCGCGAAGATCTGAACAAACGGGCTCAACGCGTCATGTGCGTACTAGACCCCATACGGCTTGTCATCGACAACTACCCTGATGGACAGACGGAAGAACTTGAGGCCATCAACAACCCCGAAGACCCCAGTCAGGGAACCCGCACGGTTCCTTTTTCGAAGGAACTTTATATCGAGCGGACCGATTTTATGGAGAACCCACCCAAAAACTACTTCCGCCTTTCGCCCGGACAGGAGGTAAGGCTTCGTTATGCCTATATTGTTCGTTGTACCCATGTCGAAAAAGATGATCAGGGGAATATCGTGGCCGTTCACTGTACCTACGATCCTGCAACCCGAGGCGGCAATACACCCGATGGACGAAAGGTAAAAGGTACTATTCACTGGGTATCGGTACCCCATGCTGTAAAAATCGAAGCCCGACTCTACGATCGCCTATTTACCGTGCCCGAACCCGATAACGTCGAAGAAGGCAAATCGTTCCTCGATTATCTCAACCCCAACTCACTGGTGGTGGTCGAAGGATACGGCGAACCCTTTTTACAAAAAGCTCAGCCCGAAGAAAAATTTCAGTTCGAACGCATAGGATATTTCTGTGTAGACAAAGACTCAACAGCCGAACATCCGATATTCAACCGTACGGTTACGCTGAAGGATAGCTGGGCTAAACAGGCCAACAAAGGCTAAAAACCTTACCATGCACCAATGGCTAAAGCTGCAAAGGAGGAGATGACTTTCCTCGAACACCTCGAGGAACTGCGATGGGTGATTATTCGATCCATCATAGCCATTGTTATTGCTGCTACTTTGGCTTTCTGGCAAAAACATTTTATCTTCGACGAAATCATCCTCGCCCCCAGGGATCCACATTTTATTACCAATCGTCTGCTTTGCGAACTGGGTAACCGTATAGGTTCCGATGGGCTTTGTATCAATCAGCACCCTGCCGAACTTCAGAATATTACCATGGGCGGGCAGTTCAACATGCACATCTGGGTGTCGCTGGTAGCAGGTTTAATTCTTGCATTCCCTTACGTATTTTACCAGTTCTGGCATTTTATTTCTCCGGCACTGCTCCCGAATGAAAGACGCTACGCCCGCGGAGCAGTTGTATACAGCTCACTGCTGTTTTTAATAGGGATACTTTTTGGCTATTTTATCCTACTGCCATTTTCTATTGACTTTCTTACCAGTTATTCCGTAAGCGAGTCCATAAAAAACAGCATTAATTTTATCTCCTATGTTTCGAATATAACCATGGTAGTGCTGGCCTGCGGTTTGGTTTTTGAATTACCCATCGTAGTGTATTTTTTGTCGGCGATAGGAATTCTTACTCCGCAGTTTATGCGAAAATACTGGCGTCATGCTACTGTCGTTATTTTCATTATTGCTGCCATCATTACCCCACCCGATGTAATCAGTCAGATTTTGGTTTCGCTGCCACTCCTTTTGTTATACTGGGTCAGTATTCTCATATCGGCAGCAGTACAGCGCAAGCGTGAAAAGAAATTTAATGAAATACTCTGAAAATGATACTACGTACTGAAAATCTGGTAAAAAAATATAAGAGTCGAACGGTAGTGCGAGGAGTTTCGTTCCATGTCGAACGCGGCGAAATTGTGGGTTTATTGGGTCCCAATGGAGCAGGCAAAACAACCTCGTTTTACATGATTGTTGGACTGATTGTGCCCAACGAGGGTAAAGTATTTCTCGATGATAAGGACATCACACACGAACCCATGTACCGCAGAGCGCAGATGGGCATAGGGTATCTGGCTCAGGAGGCCTCCGTATTCAGACATCTTACCGTCGAAGACAATATCCGGGCAGTACTTGAGATGAAAAATATCCCGGAGAAAGAACAGGAAGAACGGATAGAATCACTTCTCGACGAATTTGGTCTGCATAAGGTACGCAAAAGTCTGGGTATCCAGCTTTCGGGGGGCGAGCGGCGCCGTACTGAAATAGCCCGGGCATTGGCTATCAACCCCAGTTTTATTCTGCTCGATGAACCCTTCGCCGGAGTCGACCCTATTGCAGTAGAAGATATTCAAACCATTGTCAAAAAACTGAAAGCAAAAAACATAGGAGTACTTATCACCGACCACAACGTGCATGAAACCTTGTCGATTACCGACCGGGCATACCTGCTGTTCGAGGGCGAAATTCTCCGATCGGGTACAGCTACCGAACTGGCCGAAGATGAAGTAGTCAGAAAAGTGTATCTCGGAAAAAACTTCGAACTGCGCAACTATGGGCAGTAGCTCATCAGTTCATTGCACTTGTGGGCCACAGCCGACACATCAATGTTTTGCATGCATTTGAAATGCCCCAGCGGGCATTTTTTATATCCTATCTTTGAACAAGGTCGACACCACAGCCCCTTAGTTTCGAAAATAAAACTTTTCTCCGGAGAAACATACGGATACATGCCAAACTCGGGGATAGTATTCCCCCATAACGAGATAATATTTTTCTGAAACGCAGCAGCAATATGCATCAGCCCCGTATCATGGGTAACAACCACCCCGGCTTGCCGTACCAACGAAGCCGACTGCTGAAGATTAAATTTTCCGCAGGCATCGTAAATAATCGGCAACGATGCCCCTGACGTAACATATGAACAGGCATAACGGATAATTTCCTGCGCCTTCTCTACCGAATCTTTACCTCCCAGAATCACAACCGGATATTTTAGTTGGGCACACAACATACCTAACCTATCATCGGGCATTTGTTTGGTCCCATGTTGGGCACCAATAACCAATGCTACGTATCCCTTTCGAAAAACGTCGGGAAAGGTGGTTAGATCAACCTCATTGGCCGGATCGATAAAAAAATCGAGCCCTTTACCATCGTTCTCCACATCAAACAGATAACAGGTCTCGAGATACCGATCGACTATATGCTTTCGCGGCAGCACATCGATTTTTAAAACCACACGTAACCACTTTTGCAGATTGATTTTATTGAACGAAAAAGCAATTAACCCCATACGGCGTTTGAGCAGAAAACTGCGTAGATTATGATGCAGGTCGATGATATAATCGAAATCCTCGCTTCGAAGTTCATCGATGAGTGCATTTAGATCACCGTCGTAAAGATGTATTTTATCGATGTACGGATTATTGGCCACTACCGGCAAAAAGGCTTTTTTAGTTACAAAATGCACCTGAGCTTCTTCGACCTGAGTTTTAAGCCCACGTATTACTGGTGTTGTAAGCACTATATCGCCGATAGAACTGAATCGGACCACAAGAAACCTTACTGGCATCTTATTCCTTTATTTGATTGAAAAACAATAACAATGAAAACCAATACTCATCTTTCGAGGGATTGTTAGGCCCCAGTGCCGAAGCCCCGTGTATGCCCTTGCCCTGTACCGGGGCGAATAGGGTTAAATATTGGGGATCGATTTTTGAGGATAATGTTTTTAAATAAGGGAGTTCATCGCTGGTACCACCAATCCATACGGGAATACGGAGATATGATAGTGTATCGCGAACCATAAGGCGGGATCCAAAGTATTCGCCCGGGCTAAAAGCAACTACAGCAGCTACCTGCGGATTTTTTGTTGCCAGAACCAGTGCCAGCGAGGCCGAATAGGAACTGCCCAGCACAACCACTGGTTTTCGACTAATGTTGGCCGCATACTCGATAGCTGCCTGCATATCGGGTACAGCGTCGAGGTAAGTGGTGGGCATTTTTTGTTCTTTTGCCCGCAGGGAGGTTTGATTGACCACAAAATTATTCTCATTACCTGCCCTCAGATCAACAGCCAAACAATTATAACCCAGTTTTGTGAGTCGGGGTGCTATTTCCCTGAACTCCCCCCGACTCGACCCGGCCTGATGAAACAAAAGCAGATAAGGATAAGAAGCATCGCTTTCGTACAGGTCGGCCGTGACCAAAAGTCCATCCTTAGCGGTAAAAGTAACCGCTTTTTGTGCTAATAACGGCATGGTACCAGCCACAACAACCATTGCGGTAAACCATAGAAAAGTAATAAACCGACGTATGGTAGCAATATTCATGGAATAATGCCTGATCGGTTGAACATAAAATTTATCATTATCCATAGTGATATCCCCCGGCCGATAATTTTTGCCAAAATACGAACTTTTTGCGAACTACCCGGTATTTACCAAAAAGAAAATCCGGGAAATGTTTTGTATAGGATTTGGTTATTGAATGCAAGGTGAAAACATCGGCCGATCATAGCAATAACGAACGACAGGTCATAAAGGTTTACCACGGCTGGTTTTAATGAAAAAAATCAGGATGGTACTTCCCAGCAGTGCCGACGCTATAACAACAAATTCAGCGATAGGATGGTCGAGAAAAAAATAGCAGGATATAAAAACCATCATCCACATGAGTACTGTAGCATATATTTTAATGAACAGAGGGACGCTTCGGTTTTGCTGGAAATTACGAATGTAGGGTCCCAAAAGCTTGTTATTAACCAGCCAATCGTGCAACCTTTCCGAACCACGCATGTAAAGAGCGGCAGTAAGCAACAAAAACGGGGTAGCGGGCAAGCCGGGTACCACAAGCCCCACCAATGCTATTCCCAGCGAGAGAGTCCCCAAAGTAATGTATAATAGCTTAAGTAAATTCACAGAAATCCATTTATTATTTTTAAACAGCATTATCGAAGGTTTGTTAAGTCACATTTAAATTTTGTAAATATTTTTTTGAAATAGGAACATGATGAATGACACATACGGCATAATATTTCTTTCCGGATTATCTTATTGATGATAATAATCGCAAAGGAAAAATAGAAGCACGACTGACAAGATTGAGTATTGGAAAGTATTGGCACAATTTATCCGCTACACGCGGGTGTTGAGATCACCATTTACATGCGGCGAAGTCTGTGAATTCGCGTAGCAAAGGGGCTACCTTGGTACATTATCAATTTTGATGATATTCGCTTAGTATTCTCACAAATCAAATAAAATAATTCTATAACTTTGCGTAGTTTTGCAGAAAGTCACTTTTTATGAACTATCGGATGTCTATAAGCGCTGCACTCATTGATTTTTCTTACGAAATAAAATCTATTCTTACATGTTTGGACTAAGTATAGAAATGTCGCTGGTATTGCTGTTATGCTTACTGGCAGCTGCTGCATTTGAGTTTATCAATGGATTTCACGACACGGCCAATGCAGTAGCCACAGTTATTTACACCAAATCGCTTAAACCCACGGTAGCAGTTATATGGTCTGGGATTTGGAATGCACTGGGAGTTTTTATTGGCGGCGTAGGGGTAGCCATGGGGATACTACACCTTCTGCCTCCCACTGCTCTTACCGACCAGAATATATATCATGCCGTTGCGTTGGTACTGGCATTGGTAGTAACAGCTATCCTATGGAATCTTGGGACATGGTATCTTGGATTACCTTGCTCCAGTTCGCATACCCTTATTGGGTCAATCTTTGGAGTAGGGCTGGCTTATATCCTGCTTCCCGGAAATAATGCTGCAGCACTTAACTGGACAAAAGTAGAGGAAGTTGGGCTTTCGCTGCTCATTTCACCCGTCATAGGTTTCAGCCTGGCTTTACTTTTGATGATACTGTTGAAAAAAATGCTGAAAAAACGAAATGAACTTTTCGAGCATCAGCATCATCGCAAAAGCCCCCCATGGGGTATACGGGCTGTACTTATCTTTACCTGTACCAGCGTTAGTTTTTCCCATGGTTCAAACGACGGACAAAAAGGAATTGGCCTTGTAATGATAGTACTCATTGCATTGCTACCTGCAAAATTTGCACTCAATGCCGGTAAAAATCCGCAGGACATGCTTACTCACCTTTACCGCACCGAAATAGTACTCAGGGGTTTAGACACCAACAAACTTGCGGATGAAGATGAAGCTACCCGCAACATTATGATTAAGAGAATCCAGGACATCAAGCCTTTGCTGATGCAGGCGCACCAGTTTGATACTATCGGTAAGGAAAACATTGTTAATATCCGGAAAAATATTCTATCGTTGAACAAGGATTATAAAAAACTTACCACCGCAACCATAGAACATCCCGTAAAATTGAGTGCTACCGAACTTACCATACTTCGTCACGAGATGAATGCGCTGAAATCGTATGTTGAATATGCCCCTTACTGGGTGATTATACTGATAGCCTTGTCGTTGGGTATAGGCACTATGATTGGCTGGAAACGAATAGTAGTTACTGTGGGTGAAAAAATAGGCAAAACCCCGCTCACCTATGCGCAAGGGGCAAGTGCAGAAATCGTAGCTGCTTCGACCATTTTGTTTTCTTCCCATCTGGGTCTACCGGTTAGTACTACACACGTATTATCCTCGGGAGTGGCAGGCACCATGGTAGCCAAGGAGGGTTTAAAGAATCTGAGAAAAAAGACAGTTCGCAACATTTTACTTGCCTGGGTACTTACCCTTCCTGTTACCATCGTAATGTCGGGATGTTTGTTTTTATTGTTTCGCTGGATATTGGGCAATTAATATTTTGGCACGGGAATAGCAACACTTTTGTGGCTTGCTAAAGGATAAAAAATGAAAAAAGAGGAGGCCGGAAGTATTTCACGGGTCACATTAGCGGGACTTATTGTCACGCTGGGAATAGTCTATGGCGACATAGGTACCTCGCCATTGTATGTGATGCAAGCTATTGCCAACAGTACCAATACCCTCGATGCAAATTTTATCCTCGGTGCACTCTCCTGCATCATCTGGACGCTCACCCTGCAAACCACTCTTAAGTATGTAATTATCACGCTTCGAGCCAATAACAAGGGGGAAGGTGGAATATACTCGCTATTCGCCCTTATCCGTCGCAAAATGCCTTGGGCATACATTTTTGCCATCATAGGGGGCAGTGCATTACTGGCCGACGGAATTATCACACCAGCTATCACGGTAACTTCGGCCGTCGAAGGACTTAATATTCTATCCAACGATATACCGGTTGTGCCTATTGCGCTGGTAATCATTACGGCCATATTTTTCTTTCAGCAGTTTGGTACCAAGCTGATAGGCAGTTCGTTTGGACCTATCATGCTGGTGTGGTTTACAACCCTCGCTATTCTGGGTATCAATCAAATAATTGACGTACCGCTTGTTTTCAGGGCATTTAATCCCTCCTATGCCGTTCAGCTCATACTGGAGTCCCCTTCAGCCTTGCTGGTATTGGGTGCTGTATTTCTCTGTACTACAGGAGTTGAGGCGCTCTATTCCGATCTGGGACATTGCGGGTTGAAAAATATCCGCATTAGCTGGATTTTTGTTAAATCCGCCTTAATCCTCAACTACCTCGGTCAGGGGGCTTATATCCTTCGTTACGGATATAAAGGCGAAAATCCATTTTTTGCCATCATGCCACAATGGTTTATGTTGCCAGGCATTATACTGGCTACCATGGCAGCTATTATTGCCAGCCAGGCGCTGATATCGGGCTCATTTACCCTTATCAGTGTGGCCAACTCGCTGAACGTGTGGCCCAACATGAAGCGAAAATACCCCACCACTGTTAAAGGACAGATTTATATTCCGTCCGTCAACTGGTTTTTGTTTGTTGGAGTATTTTTTGTCGTGCTTTTTTTCAAGGAATCGGCCAAAATGGAGGCTGCTTACGGCCTAACTGTCAATATTACCCTCCTTGTTACTACCATTTTGGTTACGCTATATCTCAATGCTAAACGGGTAAACCCTTATTTAACCGCCCTGTTCCTGTTTGGATTTCTGGTAATTGAGGGTACTTTTTTGAATGCTAACCTGCAAAAGTTCTCACACGGGGGTTGGCTCACACTCTTTATTGCCAGTGTATTTTTTGTGGTTAAATATAGCTGGTACAATGCCCGTAAAATACGTAACCGTTATATTTCATTTACCCGCTTGATTGACTATGCACAGGTACTCACCGACCTGAGCAAGGATAGGGGTGTACCCAAGTTTGCCACCAATCTGGTGTATATGACTCGTGCCAACAACCCCGATGAAATTGAATCAAAAGTTATCTACTCCATCATCAACAAGCAACCCAAACGAGCCGATGTATACTGGTTTCTCCATGTGGATATGCTCGACGACCCCGATACTTTCGAATATGAAGTACGGCAAATAGTTCCGGGAACCATTATCCGCATCGATTTCAGGCTGGGATTTAAAATGGAACCCCGGGTCAATCTTTACTTCCACCAGGTGCTCGACGATATGGAAGCTTTCAACGAAATTGATCTCATCAGCCGCTACGAATCTCTACGAAAATACCATATCGATGCCGATTTCGTTTTCGTCATCATTGATCGGGTACCCAACTACGACTACGAATTCTCCCCACACGACAAGCTGATGATGGAACTCTATAACATTTTCCGTCGGATAGGTATTAGCGACGTGAAATACTTGGGACTCGATGCCTCAAATGTTATTGTCGAAAAAGTACCCCTTACTGTCGACCGTAGCTATAAGCGTGTAATACGCAGAAAAATGCTGGAATAAGTCCCTTTACAGTTTGCCGACGCTTAATTCTATGGAAGCAAAAATTACCAGTACAAATAATCCCAAAATCAAGCAACTGGTTCGTTTGCACAAGGCTTCAGAACGCAAGGCCGAGGGTTTATTTCTGGTCGAAGGACAAAAGGAAATACAGGCAGCTCTGAATGGTGGATTTCAATTGCATTCCCTGTTCATCCATGAAAATACTGGCAGGTTATCCGATGTTCAAAAATCGGACGTACCCTGTTATTGGGTAAGCGATACAGTATACGAACGAATAAGCTATGGCATCGATAAAGAAAAAGTATTGGCTGTTTTTCATTCAAAAGAAAAATCATTGGCCAATCTTCGGGTTAATTCGGCCCAGCCTTTGATAATTATTCTTGAAAGAGTCGAAAAACCGGGAAATTTGGGAGCGATTATCCGAACGGCCAATGCGGCAGGGGTTGATGCAGTAATTGTATGCGACCCTCAGACCGATCTTTACAATCCCAACGTAATACGGTCCAGTCGTGGTGCCCTGTTTACCACACCGTTGGCTATTGCTGACAGTGAATCGGTATATACTTGGATCAAAAACCAACAGGTGCAGATAGCCTCGGCAGCGCTTACTTCCGCTGCTGTATCCTATTATTCTTACGATTTTAAACAACCCCTTGCCCTGATTTTTGGCACCGAAGCCCAAGGATTATCGGAATTCTGGCTATCCAACAGCGATGTTCATCTAATTATTCCCATGAAAGGTACTGCCGATTCGCTCAATGTATCGGTATCGGCGGCCATTATTATTTTCGAGGCAATTCGTCAACGAAGCCTGTAAATTGTACCGGATGTTACAGGCAACTTCTGTTGTCAAGCCCTAACAAACCCCGGATAACCTCCCAGGATTAGCGTCTTCCCATCATCTGCAAAAGTTTAGCCTTGTTCAATTGAGCATCCTTATTATTTGGATTCATCTGCAAAGCACGGTCAAAGTCGGCCAAAGCCTGTTCGAGCATCCCCAGATTGACTCGGGCTATTGCACGGTTATTGAAAAATTCTTCCTCCGGCAAATAATATTTTTCCAGTTGATTGTATAGGTTCACTGCCTCCGACCACTGCTTTTGCATGAGTTTTAACTTTGCTTTTTGTTTCAAAGCCTCATAATTGTAAGGGAACAATTCAAGTATGCGACTGAGCGTTGCATCGGCTTGCTTCCAACTGCGCAACACCGATAGCAAGCCAGCTTTTTTCATCAATAAAGTTATATCCTCGGGACTGCTCTCCAGCTTTTTATTCGTAAGTTCAATAGCTTTCTGCAAATAAGTTGACGATTTGGCCGGATCATTGGCAAAATACTGAGCCAACAACTCGTAAGTTGTTTCATCATCGGCATTTTCGGCCAGTAACACGTCCAGATCTTTTTGGGCAATACTCCGGTCATTTTTCCGCAGCGCTATGATAATCCTTTTGGCCCTGAGGTCATACAGGTAGGGGTGTTTTTGAATAAGTTGACCGATCAATGCCAGTGCCTCGTTGTACCGTTCAAGCTCTACATAAGCATCAACACGATACTGGTTAATCTGGGTAACATTTTGTGGTACCAATTGTATCATTTTGTCGTAAACCGGTAATACACGTTGATACTGACCGGTTTTTCGATAAATGGACGCAATTAACTCATAGGTTTTATAGCTCTGAGGATTTATTTTCAGGATCCTATCGGTAAGTTGTAAGGCTTCAGCGGTTTTCCCCTGACTCGAAAGTAAGGTGGCCTTTATCAACAGTAATTCGTCATTATCCGGATGTTGTGAAAGTAAATTTTCAACCAACAGCTGTGCTTTTCGTTTATCGGCACGGTCGATAATCGAGTTGCTCTGGCCGAGTGTAGCGTTGAGCAGGATACGTTGAACATAGGCTTCAAGATAATTGCTATCGATACGAAGAGCTTTTTCGAGATTGTCCCAAGCACGTCGGTAATAGCCATTGACCATGTTATCGGCACAAAGTTGAACAAAATAGGGGGCCGTATGAGAAAATTCGTCTTTAATGGCCTTAAAATGTTCGGCCCTACCGGGGTAGAATTCGGGAATGTTGGCAGCTCGTTTCTCAAACAGCAGATTTTCGAGTAATACCGGGGGCGAATCGTTTCCGTTTTCATCAATATGAGTCAGGTATAGCTGGGTATATATGCCTTTATATTTCGACGAAAATACCAGCCAACGGCTATTGGGCGACCAGCTATGCCACGAATTCATCGAGGGCAGGTTACAATTCATCCGACGGGGTTGTCCTCCACTGGCAGGCATGATATACAGTTGGGCATCGGGTTGCAAGAGCATAAAATTTTCGGCCTGACAAAAGACAATCCATTTACCGTCGGGAGAATATTTGGCAAAATAATTACTTTTTCCATTGGCCGATGCTCCTGGGATAGGCTCGGGTTCTCCCCCCTGGCCATGGTTAAACCTTATCCGATAAAGATCGTACTTAAACGATTTATGCCGTGAGGTAAATTCTTTAACATCCTTGGCCGAAAGCAAGGCCCGACCCGACTGCCGTACCTTTTCGTTGATGTAAGCCGTAGTACGTGCAAAGATTACCTCCTGTCCATCGGGCGACCACGAAGGATTACTCTGAACATACCTTGGATCATCAGCACCCTTTAGGGCATAAAAACTGCGTTTTTGCCGGTCGTAAACGCCAATAATCCCTTTGATGGGAAAAAACAACTGTGAATAGGCCAGATTATCGTCTACGGCAACAAACACCGAAAGATCCTTCACCGTCGAAAGCACATAATTACCATCGGGCGAGATCTGCGACAACAGTCCGTAGGTAGGCTCATGCTCCTCACGCTTAAAGTCACTCCAGGTGATAATGTTATCGGGACGCATACGACAGGTATCGTCAATCTCGGCTATGGTATACGAACCCTTGTCATTACCATAATCGACATCCATAGCCAGAATAGGTTTACCTCCAGCCGGGAAGGAATGACAATTGCCGCAAACCGGCATATCTTTTAGCATCAGTCGTGGCCGTCCCCCTTTTACGCTGCCCAGATACCACTCAATGGTATGTACGTTTTTCACGGCGAAGCTAAAGGGCAGCGTCACCGCACGAAAAAAGATATCGGCACCAACCGAATCGTTGGAAAAAGCAAAACGAACCTGCCCCCCAGCATAACTCTTCGTAATCGGCGAATAGCTCATCACCGTAAAAACAAAGTTTTTCGCAGGCAGTCTCTTAATTTTTTCCCACTCCATCGAATCGGGACGCCAACTCGATGAGCTAACTTTATCCTTAATGTAAAATTTCGTTACGGCCGTATCATGAATAAAAACATACCACTGCCGGGCAGTAGCATTACCTGTATCAGCCCACGAAAAGGTAGGCGGGTAAAATTCAGGCGGAAAAAGAGTACCATCAAAAGGATAGATTACTTTTATCCCCAAAGGTAACCCATTGTGTAGCTTCATTTCCTGCAACTGCTTTTTTGCATCCCGATAACCACACGACGACAGCAATAAAGCTAATACCATCAAGCCCCAGTAGCGACTCATTTTTCCTTGGCTTTCTTATCCAAACGCAACCTAAAATTAGATTAAATTTTTTCTCAATAAAATATTATCGCATAAAATGGCATAAAATTCTTCCTAATTTGCAAATTTTATTTGCAATATCTCCTGCTTTTCGAATTATTTTTACCGTGGTTGTAGTCCACCATTTACATGCGGCGAAGTTACAGACTCTGCCGATCAAAAGGTTGAAAATTGTAAGCAACATGCGGGTTCCATCCGGCCGAGAGGCTAATAAAAGAAGGAAAGTATAACCAAATGGAAGTCAGCAACTTGTAAAATTATTTAGGGATGAAACGAGCATGTTGATGCAATAAACACAACAAACGGATGAAAATTGTAAGCAACATGCGAGTTCCATCCGGCCGAGTGGCTAATAAAAGAAGGTAAGTATAACCAAATGGAAGTCAGTAACTTAAAAATCATTTTCGGATGAAAACACGATCGAGCTACATAATTACTGCCGTATTAGTGGCAATACTGATATATCTTTTTTCCATCAATATTGCTACGCGCAAAATTGTAGTGGAATATCCTTTTGACAAAACGATTTTTCCGCCCGAGTTTCCTGCCCCTACTTTTTTTTGGAAACATAAAGGGCCTTATGCAGGTGAGTGGCGGATACGAATATCTGTAAAACATTCGGTAATTGTCGATACGCTGGTTAGCGACGGGAAATGGCAGCCCGAAGCTCGCAAGTGGGAACATATAAAGCAGGTCGCCCAAAACGAAAGGATTGTATTTGAGCTATCGAAACCCAAAAGCCTTGCCAAACGTTCGATCACTTTCAGCTTTAGTAAGGATTCTGTAGGATCACCCATCCTTTTTCGCCAGTTGCCCATACCGTTTGTATTAGCCGAGAAAATACTGGATTCGATGAGCTATATTCTGCTTGATGTGGGTCACGATGGTCCGCCCCATGAAGCCATGAAGAGTTTCCCGGTATGTGGCAATTGTCACTCACTTACCGCCGGTGGCGAATTGATAGGCCTCGATCTCGATGCAGGTTTACGCGACAAGGGAGGATACTTTATTGCTCCTGTTACCGATACCATTATGTTTGACAAAAATACCTATCATTCATGGACCAAAATAGAGAAGCGCCGAACTTTTGGTATGTTTTCAAAACTATCGCCCGATGGACGGTACATTGTAACCACGGTAAAAGACAGGGTTATCAGCAAAAATTTTCCCTTTGAGCCTCAACATTTGGCTTTCTCACAACTTTTCTTCCCTGTCAACGGAAGGTTAGCCGTGTACGATAGACAAACAAAAGAATTAAAAGAACTTCCTGGCGCCAATCTACCCGAATATGTTCAATCCAATGCCACCTGGACCCCGGATGGAAAATACATCGTTTTCTGCCGTGCTCCGGCTCTCCCTTACGAAAACAACGATACACTGCAGATAAATATTACCGACGAGGGATTGATGGATGAATTTGTTCAACGTAAACGTAAGGTGAAATTTGATATTTGCATCATACCGTTTAATGATGGTAAAGGCGGTGTAGCAAAACCCATTAAGGGGGCGTCGGAAAACGGGAAGAGTAATTATTTCCCCGCAGTATCGCCCGACGGAAAGTGGTTGGTTTTTTGCAAGGCAGAAAGTTTCATGCTTCTGCAGCCCGATAGCCGTTTGTATATCGTCCCCATCGAAGGAGGCAAAGCTCGCCCGCTGGAATGCAATCTAAAGCTGATGAACTCGTGGCATGCATGGTCGCCAAATGGTAAATGGCTTGCTTTTGTATCCAAAGGCCTTAGCATATACACCGATCTGTTTTTGACACACATCGATGAAAAAGGGCATGCTTCGCCACCAGTATTGGTCGAAAGAGCCCGAAAGTTCCGCAGAGCTGTTAATTATCCCGAGTTTGTCAATATCCCGGCACGGAAGAAATTCGATATGGTTTACAATTTCGTGGAACTTGTTCACATCCAAAAAGCCTTGAGGGACAACAATATTGCAAAAGCCAGACAACTATATTATCAATGGAAACAACAGGATCATTCCTTTATCCTTAACGAAGATATCGACCATCTGGAAAACATGCTTGCCCAGATGCAACTCCCTCAGGAGAAAAAGTGGGTTGAAACATTAAGGAAGAAATAATCCTGTTGCTTTCGAAATTATGAAAGAACCTTTTTCTGACTGGCGTTAGGGACGGAGTTGACGATTTTCCCGGGCATTTTGGCGCATTTGATCTTTTTTCTGCAAATAAAGCTTGAATTGTTCGGCAGTAAACACTTTTTCAAGCTCTTTGTCTTTTGCATCCATCAATGTTCTCATATTCGGCCGATTTCCATGTCGTGTATTATCGCTACGCATCAGAGAATCCATCCTCTGGGCATATTTAAGATTGATGGCATAAACCTTAGCGATCACTGCTGAGTCGAGCGATAATTCCTTCTTCATCCAGTCGGTTTGCCAACGTGCCCTTTCCTCAGGCGTCCTCATTCGGGAATGCGGGCCTTGCGCATGGATTCCCGTTAAGACAGTGAAAATAAAGACCACTGTCGATACTACTTTAATAATTGTTGTTCTCATGGCATTATAAATTTAATTATCAGTTAAAATACTTTTTATATACATCATTAAAGCAAAAAATTGATTGGTCAGAGTCTATAGCCCGGAATGTCCGGTAAGTAGTGTGCATCATTGTTCTGCCGGCGGCATATCATCGGGTAAAGGTCTTTTGACAGGTGCTGGAGGGGCATCATTTTCTTTATTGTGCCGATGTTTCCAACCCTCACCTTTCCCTCTGCCGAAAGGAGGCATACCTTCAAATTCAAACATTTTCCGTATATGTTCGCCAAGAATGGTCTGCTGTTCGGGGGTGCATATCTTTTTTAGTTTCAGCAGAAAGTCAAATGTGTTGGATTTCAACCGCATATGTTCACTAGCAAGTTGTTTCGACAGGTCATTCAAGCGAACGGTATCGGGATTGGTCTTAAGAATTTCCTCCACCATTTGCTTTCTCAGCTGCTGCATGTCGGTAAAAATTGCCTTGCTGGTTTCTCTGAAAGCACTGTCGGCAGCTAAATAGGCCTTTGCCTGGTCAGGAGCAAGCTTAAGTTGTTCAATGACATACTCCTGAAAATTCCGGTAGCCATATAGTTTCCCCATAAAAGGCGGACGATCGAAACGGCTAAGTTTTTTGGTTTGCCAGACAATAGTGGCAATAGTAGCTATATTAAGTAGTAACAATACAATTACCAGTATAATCAAAATCCGGTTTTTTAATAACAGCTTGTCCATAGATTTAAATTTTAATTGTTGTCCAATAATGAAAGTTCAATAATTTCCTGCTGTGTTTCATTCAGGTTAAGATAGGAGGAATACTGCGCAGTATTCTTGTAGAAGTAATTGCCAATTAACATCCCGGCCACAATGGCTGCAATACTTACCAGGCTAATGATGGCAGGCTGCCATTTTCGGAACCGTGCCTCCGATATACGATTTTGTTCTATTCTGCCCATAATTCGGGACAGCGTATAAGGCGAAGCGGTAAGGGTTTTGTCTTTCTCGACTTTGAACAATAATTCCTGAACCAGGAAAATATTTTCCTGACAACGGCTACAGCCCGACAGATGACGTTCAAATGCCTCACGTTCGGAAGGAGTTAAGGCACCCTCAAGGTAAGCAAAATAGGAATATTTCTTTTCACACCTTTCCATTTTCTGGTTTGTTTTCAATAGGTTAGACACGTATAGGTTTAAATTCTTTTGGTCGAAATTTCAATTTTTTTTTCAACTGTATAGACATCAACAAGCAGCTTTTGTAAATTGAGTTTTGCCCGATGAATAAGCGATTCGACAGCAGGGACCGAAAGATTCATGATTTTAGCAATTTCGGTTTGTGGTAGGTCATCGTATTTGTGTAAAATAAAGGCCGTCCGCTGGTTAGGCGGAAGTTTTTGCAAAGCCTGTTCAATAGCATCGGCTTGTTCTTTCTGGATCAGCAATGAATGGGGGGTTGCTGTTTCAGCGGTTTTGTTCTGCCAGGGCAGATAATCTTCGATACGACTGACCCACCCTTTCCACTTCAATTTGCGTTGCTGGTTGAGAGATTTATTAACAGCAATCCTGTAAATCCATGTTTTTAGGTTCGATTCATTGCGAAAATGAGCTATATTCTCATATACGGCCACAAATACTTCCTGCATCAAATCTTCGGCTTCCTGATAATCCTGTACAAAACCATAAGCCAGTCGAAGTACCATATTACTATACTCATCAACTATCTGGGCAAAAGCTTTTTCATCTCCCTCTTGTAGTCGTTTTACCAGTAACAGGTCATCGTTCATTTCGGACATTTTTTGCAAGTTAGTTAAAATTAAGCAGATTCAATAAACATATATTTTAAGTGTATCGGCATTAATCCCAGTAAAAATACCCATGGCATTTTCAATATTTGTAACAGGTTCCTTAATATTGAGAGAAGTATTGCCCGAAAACTTATTTAGGGCGGCATATTCGGGGTTGAGGTGATACAAGATCACATAATCCCGTGCATTCTTCGATATACTCATAAATATTCTATTTGAAAAAAGAAAATATCACTCTCTATTCAACCAATAGCCGAACATGAGACAATTGTTTTTAGTGATTAGACAGATGTATGGAAAAAATCTTTTGTGTCCTCTTCATATAATTTTTGTGTTCTGAGGGTTTAATTCGACTTTCTTTTCTGCGCCTTAACTGCGATGTTACGTCTCATAGGTATAATAATTATACATCCCTATTGTATATTTTTTCATTTGCATTTGAATTGCATCTTGATAATATTCTGATTTTTAATATTTTAATTATTTAGTGAAAAAAATAACAGAAAAGCGAATCACAGAATTGAATAATTTATAATTTTGGCGGTTCAAAATTTTAAGCCATGATCGTTAAGTCCTATAAATCTGTTAGTCCCGAAGAGGCGGTTAAAGTGGTAAAGTCGGGGGACCACATACATTTCAGCAGTGTGGCTTCAGCACCCCAATGTTTGATAAAAGCGCTGGTAGAAAGGGGTCGGAGAAAAGAATTCTGTGATGTCCATATTCATCACTTACACACCGAAGGACCTGCGCCGTATGCTGAGGCAGAATTTGAGGGAATTTTCCAACACGATGCTTTTTTTGTCGGGGGTAATGTTCGCTGCGCTGTTCAAAGTGGGTACGCCGATTATATCCCGGTATTTCTGAGTGAAACCCAGCGACTGTATCGCGAAGGCTATTTACCCTGCGATGTTGCCATGATACAGGTAAGTCCACCCGACGAACATGGATATGTATCGATGGGAACTTCGGTAGATGCAACATTGGCAGCAGTGGAAGTTGCAAAAACGGTTATAGCTGTCGTTAATCCCAATGTGCCGCGTGCTTTTGGCGATGCGCTCATACCCATGGAAATGATCGACATCTTTGTCGAGGATGATACTCCTTTGGAACCCGCTCATTTCAATGTACCCGATGAAATTGAAACGGCCATTGGCAAACACTGCGCTGAGTTAATAGAAGATGGAGCATGTCTTCAACTGGGTATCGGTGCTATACCCAATGCCGTGCTTGCTCAGCTGGGCAACCATAAAAACCTTGGTATTCACACCGAAATGTTTGCCGACGGTGTACTACCGCTCGTAGAAAGAGGAGTAATCAACGGAGCCAATAAGGTTACAGACCGGGGGAAACTGGTGGCTACTTTCCTGATGGGTTCGCAAAAGGTGTATGACTTTATTCATAACAACCCCCAAGTGTTGATGATGGATGTGGGCTACACCAACGATCCTTTTGTAATAGCCAAAAATCCTAAAGTCACCGCCATCAATTCGGCGCTACAGATTGACCTTACCGGACAGGTAGGCGCCGATTCGCTCGGCACAAAACATTATTCGGGAGTTGGTGGGCAGGTCGACTTTATTTATGGAGCTTCTCGTTCACAAGGTGGTAAAGCTATTATTGCCATGCCCAGTATTACCCCTAAAGGTATCAGCAAAATATGCCCTACCCTTATCCCCGGTTCGGGAGTTGTGAGTACCCGTGCGCATGTACACTGGGTAGTCACTGAATATGGTGCTGTTAATCTCTATGGCAAAAGCCTTCAAGAACGTGCCCGACTGCTGATCAGCATTGCCCATCCGATGCATCAGGAAAGCCTCGAAAAAGCCGCTTTCGAACGCTTCGGACCACATTTTCACTACATTAGCAAGAAAACCTTAGCAATGTCAAGTAAGTATTAGCATTATAAAACGCTTAGCTTCTCAAACAAGCTAAGCGTTTTACTTTTCAAACCAAATCACAGGCCTCAGCCGGCATCCATTTTGGATCTTTACCTTCCCATTTAATGTTGCAACCAATCGGATTGGTAACCGGAACACGAATGGGACGACCCTCTACAAGATCGGTAAGAGCATTCTCAAGATCATTTACCGTCATCTTCGATACATCGCGTGGGCTATCTACTCCTCTGCCAGTATAAACCAACCGACGTTCTTCGTCAAAAACGTAAAAATGAGGAGTACGTAAAGCCCCATATGCCCTCGCCACATCCTGCGTTGCATCATGAAGATAATACCATGGAAACTTGTATTGATCCATCCGTTTGACCATGTTTTCGTAGCTATCCTCGGGGTAAGTATTGGCACTGTTGGAGTTGATGCCAACAAATGTTACCCCCAGTGGAATAAACTTCTCCGCAGTCTTTCGTGTTACTTCATCCGAACCCAACACATAAGGACAATGGTTGCATGTAAAAAATACAACCAGATATTTTGACTTAAAGTCATCGATCGAATATACGTTACCATCAGTCCCCTTCAACTTGAAATAGGGAGCCTTTTCGCCTATACCTAATGTGTATCCCATAGCTATTTATTTTTTTATATAAACACCGATAGCACCCTTAATGTTTAGAATATCTGTTGGTCCTAATACCATCGATCTTTATTTTGTTTCTGCAAAGATCCCTTGCGACGAAATACTATTGATAAAATTTACTAAAAGCCTGATGCATTAATATAAAATCATGTACTTTTGAGCACAAAAACCCAATAGGTCATGAACCTGAAACAGAGTAGGCAACGAATTTATAATATCGGTATCATTTTCGCATTCGTATTGGCTATCAATGGCGTTTCGGCGTTCTATTTCCTGCGCATTGATCTTACGCAGGAAAAACGTTACACTCTTAGTCCGGTAAGTAAGGAAACACTTCGTACGCTTCCCGATCAGGTAATGGTGCGCGTTTACCTGCACGGGGATCTGCCTCTGAGCTTTCGCAAGTTTGCCCAAAATATCCGTGATCAGCTCAATGAGTTCAGGGTGTATGGGGGATCCAAACTGCAATACGAATTTATTGACCCTTACGAAAGCGGAGATGAGCGACAAATACAGGCCACTGTTGAAAAACTCTATAAAGCCGGTCTGCAGCCTACCAGCGTAAAAATGAGAGATCAGAAAGGAGGCTACAGCGAGAAAATGATCATTCCGGGAGCCATTGTTTCGTATGGTAATCGCGATTTTTCGGTCAATCTGCTTAGCAACAATCCAGCTTTCTCGGGCGAGGAAAATCTCAATCATTCGGTTCAGAATCTCGAATACAATCTGATAAATGCTATTCGCAGTGTAACCCAGACACGCGTAGAAAAAATAGCCTTTCTCGAAGGTCATGGCGAATGGGACGAATACCACACCGGCGATCTAATGAAGGCTCTTTCGAATTATTTTCAGGTCGACCGCGGGCAGCTCAGGGGTAATGTAGAGGCACTTCAACCATACAAATGTCTCATTATTGCAGGTCCCACCCAGCCATTTAGCGAAGAAGACAAGTTTATCATCGACCAGTACATCATGCAGGGGGGAAAAGTAGTGTGGATCCTCGATGCCGTAAATGTCGACCGCGACAGCTTTGCCCAGGGAAATGCCTATGCTACCATAGCTCAGCTCAACCTCGATGATATGCTTTTTCGGTACGGGGTACGACTCAATCCGGCGCTGGTGCAGGATATCCAATGCACCCTTATTCCTCTGGCAACCGGTGCTACAACCGGTCAACCTAAATTTGTGCCTACCCCATGGCCATACTTCCCCTTACTCTCCGGCGCTTACGATCACCCCGTGTCACGAAATCTCAACCTGATTAAAACAGAATTCTGCAGCTACCTCGATACCCTTCAGGTAGCCGGTATCCATCATACTGTCCTGCTGCGCACCTCTAAGTATTCCCGGATTATAAAGGTACCCACCTTTGTACGTCTCTCGGAAGTAAAACTAGGATTTCGGGAAGAAGAGTTCAAAGATTCGTATCTGCCTATCGCTGTATTACTCGAAGGCCAGTTCCCATCGGTATTTCAGAACCGCATGCTTACAGCACTGAAAATAACAGGACACTATTCCTTCAAACCTCACAGTGTGCCCAATAAAATGCTGGTTATAGCCGATGCCGATATAATCCGTAACCAGGTAAGGCAAACGCCTCGCGGTATCCTCATTTCGCCGCTGGGATATGATTCCTATACCTCACAGACCTTCGGCAACAAAGATTTTTTGCTTAATGCTATACAATATCTTACCGACGAAAGCCAGATTATCATGCTCCGGTCGAGGAATATTGAACTGCGGTTGCTCGATAAAAGCAAGATATTGGAACAGTCGACCCGCTGGAAAATGTTTAATACGCTTACTCCCCTGATTCTTGTGATAATGGCAGGTATGCTATTTCAGCAATGGCGAAAAAAGAAATTTGCCCGATTATAGGAACGAATATGAAACGACCCTGTTGATGCAGTAAACACAACAAACCAATGAAACGAACTTGTGAGTTCCAGCCGGCCGATGGGTTATTTTAAGCTCAAAAGTGAATCCAAAATGAAGTGGGTTATTTGAATTAAATCCCGGCTGAAAATATTTTAAACATGCGAGTTCCATCCGGCCGATGAGCTAATAAAAGAAGGTAAGTATAACTAAATGGAAACCAACAACTTATAAAATTGTTTTCTACTAATGAAAAACAGGAAACATCTGGTATGGATTGTATTAGGATTTTTGTTTATCGTCATTGCCATTAATCTGATAAGAAATAGGTATACCACGCTCAGCAGCGATGATGCCCGGCTTACCCTTAACGACAGCAGCGCTGTCAGTCATATACTTATTCGTCGGACAAATGATTCCCTGTTTCTCTCGCGACGATCCGACGGAACATGGATATTCCCCGACCAACGTATTGCTAATCCTGCCTACCTCAAATTTGTTTTCAGAATCTTCAGCCAACTAAAAATATCGTCGGTAGTTCCGCGAAACCAGTGGGACGCTATCCGCGACAGTATACTCCATGCCGGAGTTGAGATTATTTTTTACAACCACCAGCAATTGATATTGCACAACATCTATCTTTTCCCCGACCGACAAAATCAAAAAACTTTTGCCCTTAAAAAATCAGCCCAGCAACCTTTTCTGGTGGAACTGCCAGGATACGAAGGCAATTTTTCAGGATTATTTTACCTACCCGTTACCCAGTGGTACCAGCCGGTGATTATCCACTACAACCCTCGGCAAATACGCGAGATTTACGTCGATCATGTAGAATCACCCGACAAAAGTTTTACCCTTCGCATTTTACCCGGTCAGCAACCCATCCTGCTCGACATCGAAAATGACCCCCATCCATACAGCGAAGAGGCATTAAAAGCTTATTTAACCTTTCTTCGCAACATTTATGTGGAAAAATACATCGACAAGCAGGCCCTCTACGACAGCCTAGCGCAAACAAATCCAATCTATCGTATTCGCATTGTTGATGAAGCCGATAGCATCAATCAACTGACGTTCTATCCTATCCGAACAAAGGGTAAAATCGATAAAAACTTTTGCTATGTGCTTACTCCAAAAGGTCTGGTGGGCATCATACCCTATTACCGGATCGATCCCGTTGCCCGACCTATCGAATTTTTTACCTCTTTTGGACAATAATTACAATCCATTGTACCCAAATACTCATACCAAAAAAGCAAAAATTTTTCCGGGCGGGAGATTAAAAAAGTATCTAAATTTTAAAAAAAATCAAACAAATAAATTTTACCTTTGTGGTTCTTTTTAAACGATAAGCAAATGGCTGAATTATATGGAGAAATCGTACAGGTAATTGGACCTGTCGTAGACGTGGTTTTCAATGTGAAAAGCACGGATTTGCCTCGTATTCATGATGCATTGGAGATAGACCGGGGCGATGGCCGTATACTCGTTATAGAATGTCAACAGCACATAGGGGAAAACACCATCCGTACCATTGCTATGGACTCAACCGATGGTTTGTGCCGAGGAATGAAAGTACGGGCAACGGGTAGTCCCATCAAAATGCCTGTTGGTGATCAGGTGCGCGGACGACTACTCAATGTTGTAGGAGACGTAATTGATGGTTTAAAACCGGTAGATAAAACAGGAGGTTATCAGATTCATGCTGCTCCTCCAAAGTTTGAACAACTAAAGACCGAAACCGAAGTATTATTTACAGGGATCAAAGTTATCGACCTGCTCGAGCCCTATGCCAAAGGGGGTAAGATTGGGCTTTTTGGTGGTGCCGGTGTAGGCAAGACGGTTATCATCATGGAGTTGATCAACAATATTGCAAAAAAATATTCGGGTACTTCGGTATTTGCTGGTGTAGGAGAACGTACGCGTGAAGGGAATGACCTGTTGCGCGAAATGATAGAATCGGGCGTAATCCGTTACGGTGAAGCCTTCAAGAAAAGTATGGAAGAAGGAGGCTGGGACCTTTCGGTAGTCAACTACGACGAACTGGGCAAATCACAGGCTACACTGGTATTTGGCCAGATGAACGAACCTCCCGGAGCACGTGCTACAGTTGCCCTCTCGGGTCTGACCATCGCCGAGTCATTCCGCGACGGAGACGAAAAAAGTGGCGGACGCGATATCCTCTTCTTTGTCGACAACATTTTCCGTTTTACCCAGGCAGGTTCCGAGGTATCAGCACTCTTAGGACGTATGCCCTCGGCCGTAGGATATCAACCCACGCTGGCTACCGAAATGGGGCTCATGCAGGAACGTATTACCTCTACCAAACGTGGTTCCATTACCTCGGTGCAGGCTATCTACGTACCTGCCGACGACCTTACTGACCCCGCACCCGCTACTACATTCGCCCACCTCGATGCTACCACAGTTCTTAGCCGTAAAATCGCCGAGCTGGGTATTTATCCCGCCGTCGACCCGCTCGACTCAACTTCGCGAATCCTTACTCCCGAAATCGTCGGCAAAGAACATTACGAAACTGCTCAAAGGGTAAAATTCATCCTCCAGCGTTACAAAGAACTTCAGGATATCATTGCCATCCTAGGTATGGACGAACTTTCCGAAGAAGATAAACTGGTGGTACACCGTGCCCGCCGTGTTCAACGCTTCCTATCGCAACCCTTCTTCGTGGCCGAACAGTTTACCGGACTCAAAGGAGTGCTCGTTTCGATCGAGGATACCATCAAAGGCTTCAATATGATTATCGATGGGGAAGTAGATAAATACCCCGAAGCCGCATTCCATATGGTCGGTACTATCGAAGAAGCTATCGAAAAAGGCGAACGGTTACTCGCAGCAAGCAAATGATAAAATTATGATGACGCTTGAAATCATTTCACCGGGTAAAAAGATTTTTTCGGGAAAAGTAAAACTGGTACAGGTACCCGGAAAAAAGGGAGCCTTTGAAATCCTGCAAAACCATGCCCCCATCATCTCCACCCTGGCAGCAGGAAAGGTGAAAATTGTTACCACCGACGATGAAAAAAGTTTTGTCGATATTACGGGAGGCGTTGTAGAGGTTGCCAACAACAATATAATTATCCTAGTGAATAGCTAACATGGACTGCTAATTCAGAAATGCATTTACAGGTAAATATTTTCAGCCCACGTTTGTTACGTGGGTTTTTTTGACTTTGTAACTTAAAACCGATGGGTAAAGTAGCAAAACCTGCAGGGTAAAATATTTTGCCGTAAATTCCGTTATCCAGTTACATAAACAGGCTAATGCAGTATCGGGCAATGATAAAGCAGCATACATACTCGATAATATTAACGATGAGCGATGCCATGAGGCTTTTCATATTTTTCATTCTAACAGGCCTATCAACGGCATCTCTGGCACAGGTTGGAGGTTCATCGACATACAATTTTCTGAACCTTACTACCTCGGCACGTACAGCTGCATTGGGGGGCCGAATGGTATCGTCGGCCAACGGTGACCTGAGTGGAGTATGGCAGAATCCTGCCCTGTTGACAAGCGAAATGCACCAAAACCTTGTGCTAAGTTACAACAACTTATTTGCCGGTGCAGGTTATGGATATGCTGCCTATGCAACCCACCTGCCGGCATGGGGTACCATAGCAGCCGGAGTACAGTATGTCGACTACGGCACCTTCCGCGGAGCCGACCAACTGGGTAATCTGCAGGGTGATTTTTTTGCTAAAGATTTTGCCCTGTGCCTGAGCTTTACCCGTCAACTCGACAGTTCTTTCTATGTCGGTATCAGCCTGAAACCAGTTTTAAGCAGCTACGAACGCTATACCTCGGCAGGTCTTGCTACCGATATCGGAGCTGTTTACCTTTCGCACAATGGAAATTTCTCAGCAGGATTAGTACTGCGAAATATAGGATACCAATTTAAAACCTATGCTTCCACACACGAACCCCTTCCTTTTGAAATAATTCTGGGACTCTCACAAAAGTTGCAATATGCACCATTCCGGTTCTCCGTCACGCTGCACCATCTGCAAAATTTCAACATGTATTTCGACAGTCCGTTGGATCAACAGGCTGAAAATAATACACAAAAAAGCAGCGGAGAAAAATTTCTTGAAAACATGCTGCGACATGTCATTGCGAGTGTAGAATTTCTGCCATCCAAAACCTTTTACCTGGCTACTGCCTACAACTACCAGCGTCGGAAGGAAATGGCCCTGTACGATGCGCCGGGTACAGTGGGATTTTCGTTTGGTGCCGGTATTCGTACACAAAAATTTTCCCTCAGCTATGGCCATGCTGTTTATCATGCAGCCGGCGGTTCCGATCATTTTTCTTTACTGGTCAATCTGGGAAATTTTATCAGCAAGCACTAAACTTCGATGCCTTTCATTACCTTTGGGGCAAAATTCCAGCTATGGCCTTGCCTTCGAACGTGATTATCGCTATTGATGGATATTCTTCCTGTGGGAAAAGCACTTTTGCCCGTGCAATAGCAGGCAAATATAACCTGACGTATATCGATACCGGTGCAATGTACCGCGCAGTCACCCTTTATGCGATCAAAAACAACCTCATTGGCCCCGATTATTTTCATCGGGAATTGCTACTAAAGCATTTGCCTTCGTTACAAATCGAATTCAGAAAAAATACCGAAACGGGAAAAGAAGAAACCTACCTCAACGGCGAGAATGTGGAGCAGGCGATACGTGACTTACAGGTTGCCTCATATGTTAGTCAGGTTAGTGCGGTAAAAGAAGTTCGATCCAGAATGGTAGATCTGCAAAGAACCATGGGCAAAAAAGGGGGTGTAGTACTCGATGGCAGGGATATTGGGACAGTAGTATTTCCGCAGGCACACATCAAGATTTTTATGACAGCCGACCCTAAGATTCGCACACAACGACGGATGGACGAACTGATTTCCAAAGGCGAACGTGCCAGTTTTGATGAAGTATACAACAATCTGCTGCAAAGGGACCAGATGGATACTACCCGCACAGAAAGCCCGTTGGTGCAGGCACCCGACGCCATTGTGCTTGACAACTCCTATATGACCCCGGAACAGCAAATGGAATGGTTCGATGACCTGATAAAAAACAAATTTGGCAACGCATGACTGTGACCATTGATGACCGTTCGGGCTTTTGTTTTGGCGTAACACAGGCTATTCGCAAGGCTGAGGAAGAACTTGCGCACAGCGGGAAACTCTACTGTCTGGGCGAAATCGTACACAATCGTGCAGAAATTGAAAGGCTCGAAAAAATGGGACTGGTCATTATTGACCATGAAACGTTCAAAAAACTCAAGGACACCACCGTACTCATCCGTGCCCATGGCGAACCCCCCGAAACCTACCGGATTGCTGCCCAAAACAACATCCGCCTCATTGATGCCTCGTGCAAGATTGTGCTTAGCATCCAGCAACGACTGCTGAAAACTTTCCTCGATAATCCCAATACCCAAATAATCATATTTGGCAAACCCAACCATCCCGAAGTTATTGGTCTGCAAGGACAAATAAACGGGAAAGCATGGGTTGTCCAGAACGAAAATGAACTGACCTCCCTCGATTTTACAAAGCCCATCCATCTTTTCTCGCAAACCACTATGCCTCTCGAGGGATTCAGACAAATAGCAGAGTTCCTGCGAAGCCGGATGATTGAGGCCACGCAATCAGAACATCCCCCGTTGTTTGTGCACGATACCGTATGCCGACAGGTGGCCAACCGTGTAGAAAATTTACGAAAATTTGCCCGTGAAAACGATGTGATCATTTTTGCCAGCAGCAAGGAAAGTTCGAACGGAAAATTGCTTTTCGAAGAAGTTAAAAATACCAATCCACGCAGCTACTTTATCAGTCATGCTGCAGAACTCCAGAAAGACTGGTTCAATCAGGCAGAAAAGGTCGGTATCTGCGGCGCCACCTCAACCCCCCTTTGGTTAATGCAACTCGTTCGGGACGAAATCCTACGCATATGTTCCTAACAGTTTTTTGCACATCAATTTTTCTTATCATTCTTTAAACAGAATTTTAACAGAAAATTTCATTGCCTGTGCATCTAATCAATTGTTTGACAGCTGGTTACAAAGCATATTTCGGACATTATATTCGCAGTGCAAACGTTTGAAATCAGGCCTTTCCTTTAGAAAAACCAATCTTTTTACTGAAAATTCACCCCAATTTTTCTATCCTAACATTGCTATCCACAGTTGTTAGCTCTAATTTTACTTTACTTTTTAATCAAAAACTCAATAACTATGAAAAGAAAATTACTATTTTCATTCGGATTAGCCCTTATGGGGCTTGTAGGCGCAATACAGGCACAGACAGCCAGCGTCACCTTCAAGGTTAACATGAAGTATGCTATTGAAGCAGGTAAATTTAATCCCAGCGCCGACTTTGTGGACGTAGCAGGTTCGTTCAACAGCTGGAGCGGTTCGGACCATCTTACCGACAATGGCGACTCGACCTACAGCATTACCCTTACGGATTTAACCCCGGGTACCATTTACGAATATAAGTTTCGTATCAATGGTAGCTGGGACGCTGACAAACACGATTTTCCCAACGGCGGTCCCAACCGTAAGATTACTGCAATTGATGGTATTACGGCTTACAGCGTGTTCAACGACACCCGGCCGGGTTATGTACCGGTAAATGTTGCCGTTGACATGTCGGTTTGGCAGCAAGCAGGCAAGTTCGACTCTGCAACCCAGGTTGTGGATATTACTGGCAACTTCCTCAACTGGGCTAATTTTGTCGAACTCTTCCAGAACCATGATCTTATCTACCGTGGCCGCGTAATAGCCAAGGCTGGCGAAGTAATGGAATTTAAATTCCGCATCAACCATAGCTGGGATGCCGACAAGCATGAATTCCCCAACGGAGGCCCCAACCGCCAGTTCAGCGTACAGGATACCGCAGGCGGTGTAGTAAATGAAGCAGGTCCATATTACTTCAATGATGATACGACAATCACAGGAATAGTAGCTGTTACCAACAGTTATCAGTTATCGGTTTTCCCCAATCCTGTTGCCAATGTATTAAATATCAGCGCATCGGAAAGAATTCAAAGAGTAATCATTGCCGATCTTACGGGACGTCAGGTTATGGTTCGTCTGGCTAATTCCAGCAATATGCAGTTGGCTCTCGACAACCTGACCCGTGGAACTTATTTTGTTACCGTTGTGTTCAGCAATGGCAAACAGCATGTCGAAAAAATCTTGAAGTATTGAGCCAGTTGTAAGTAGGTTAGTTATTAGTAGTTAGGTCAGTTGTGTCTTGAAGTCGGATGATACCCTGTATCATTCGACTTCTTTTTACGTAAAAATCCAAAAGTCCTTTTTTTGAGGAGGAAAAAATAAAATGTTGTAAAATGAAAAAATTAATATTTCTGCTGTTGGGAATTGCCATCGGACAAGTCCAACAGGCCCAGATTATTACCTGTAGACCAGCCTTTCCTGTATCAACCGATTCGGTTGAAATTATTTACAATGCCGCCTTGGGTAATGGGGGTTTGAAAGGCTATACAGGTGATGTATATGCTCACACCGGCGTAATTACCACTGCCAGTACCAGTTCCAGCGACTGGAAACATGCCCCCACATGGGGGGACAACTCACCCAAATATAAGCTTACCCGTATCGGGACCGACCTCTACCGCCTGGTCATTGGCCCTTCCATCAATGCCTATTATGGCATAGGCACCAACGAACAGGTGCTGCAGCTGGCTTTTGTATTTCGTAGTGCCGACAAAACAAAAGAAGGCAAAACCGAAGCCAATGGCGACATTTTTTATCCGGTGGTCAACGATACGCTTATTCACATCCAAATTCTCAGCCCGTCAAACGTTCTTAATCTGGCTCAACTCGGGAACAAATTGCCCGTGTGGGTAGCCTTTTCAAAAAATGATTCGGTACAACTGTTGGAAAATGGTAATCTGAAAACAACGTTGAAACAGGTAACGGAATATCGCGATACCCTCGAAGTGCTGCAGACAGGAAAAACATGGCTTAAGTTTACGGTATTCAAGGGCACTGAAGTTAAAAGCGATTCCTTCTACTATTTCGTACCCTCCCCTACCCCTGTAGCTACACTGCCACAAGGCTGCAGCGATGGAATTAATTATCTCAACGACTCGACCGTTGTGCTTTGTCTTGTTGCCCCTAAAAAAAATACCGCTTTCGTAATTGGTGAGTTCAACAACTGGGAACCCGATACAGCTTATCAGATGAAACATACTCCCGACAGTACCCGCTTCTGGATTATGCTTACCCATTTGACTCCGCATCAGGAGTACGCATACCAGTATTATGTCGACGGGATCACCATTGCCGACCCATTTGCCCGAAAAATTCTTGATCCATGGAATGATAAATATATTCCTGCCAATGTATATCCCAACCCAAAAGCATACCCCGAAGGCAAAACCACCGGCATTGTATCGGTACTGCAAACCGGTAGTTCAACGTATGCATGGAAGTACAGTAATGTTTCGTTACCCGAAAAATCGAAGCTCGTCATATACGAATTGTTGGTACGCGACTTTCATGCCTCGCACAGCTATCAGGCCATTATCGATTCTCTGGGATACCTCAAACGACTGGGCATTAATGCTATTGAACTTATGCCGGTAATGGAATTTGAAGGCAATGAAAGCTGGGGATACAATCCTGCTTTTTATTTTGCTCCCGATAAGTACTATGGCACTCCAGGGATGCTAAAAAAATTAATTGACACCTGTCATGCCCAAGGAATTGCCATAATTCTGGATATTGTACTCAATCATTCGTTTGGCCAATGCCCGCTGGTACAGCTATACTGGGACAAAGCCAATAATCGTCCGGCGGTTGAAAGCCCCTGGTATAACCCGCTACCCAAGCACGATTTTAATGTAGGATACGATTTTAATCACGAGAGCCCCTATACACGTCTCTTCGCCTCTCAGGTGCTTAAATACTGGCTTACCGAATACCATATCGACGGATACCGTTTCGATCTTTCCAAGGGATTTACGCAGAAAAATACTGTAGGCAACGTAAGCGCCTGGGGGATGTACGACTCTACCCGGGTAAAAATTCTGAAATCGTATGCAGATACCATCTGGAGCGTAAGGCCTGACGCTTATGTAATTCTTGAACATTTTGCCGAAAACAAGGAAGAAAAAATCCTGACCGACTATGGTATGATGGTCTGGGGCAATGCCAACAGCCCGTTCCGGGAAGCCTCGATGGGCTGGAACGAATCGTCGAAATCTGATTTTTCATGGGCAAGCTACAAGGTAAGAGGATTTTCTTCGCCCGCATTGGTAAGCTATATGGAAAGCCATGATGAAGAGCGTATGGTATATAGCAATATTAACTATGGCAATACCGGCAATGCTTTTTATCCGATAAAAAACAATCTGGAAATAGCCTTATCCCGTGCCGAACTATGTGCACTTTTCTTTCTGGCCATGCCGGGACCCAAAATGATCTGGCAGTTTGGTGAACTGGGCTACGACTACAGTATCGACTACAACGGTAGGGTAGGCAATAAACCTATTCGCTGGGATTATTATCAGAATCCCAACCGTTACCGGCTGTATTCCTTTTATTCGTGGATGAACCGACTGCGCAACGAATATGCCGTCTTTCACACCGGCAATTTCACACTCAGCGTTGCTGGAAAAGTAAAAACCATGGTACTCAACGACAGTGAAATGCAGGTCGTTATCACCGGCAATTTCGATGTTTTTGGTCAGGAGGCAACTATTGGTTTTCCAAAAGAAGGCTGGTGGTACGATTATTTCAGGAAGGACAGCCTATACGTAAGTTCGACCTCGTATAAACTTCAGCTCCAGCCAGGGGAGTACCGAATGTTTACCTCAGCCCCGTTGAGAGATCCCGAAATTGTAAGCGCTCCTCAGGCCCTGAACGTATCCCTTACGGGCAATGTGACCGTTGGAAATACCCTACAGGTGCAGTACCGCTACTTCGATGCCAATAACGACCCCGAGGGAGATACCCGTTTTCAATGGTATCGATGCAATTCAGCCACAGGTACGGGAAAAACCGCCATTGCCGGAGCTACGACACAGTCGTACACGCTCACCGAAAACGACCGGGGCTTTTACATTTTCGCCGAAGTTACACCTTATGCCAGCTCAGGGAAATTACTCAAAGGTCTGCCGGCTGTAGCATATGTCGGATTCGAAACTTCGGCAGCTATGCCTGCTGAACCAACGCTCGACATTTTTCCCAATCCCTTCGCCAACCAAATATCGATTAAATCAACAGGGACCGGAAACAATCCCTCAGTGATTGTACTGACCGATATTTTGGGCAAGGTCGTTTATACATCGAAATTTTTGGCCGATTCGACGATCTCCATCGATGTTTCGTCCTTACCCAAAGGATTATATATCCTTTCCATACGGGACATCAATGGTAAATCCATTGCTCAAAAGAAAATGGTAAAATACTGAAACGATATTATAGTCTTGCAGAGCCACTCCCCAAAGGGTGAGTGGCTTTTTTGTTTCTGATGGCTTATGCATTGCCAGCAATGTTGGCGGCGGGCATTCATGGTTATATTTCCAGTTGATAACATTTGAAATTGATTAAACCATCAGGCATATAACCAATTAAGGGAATTAGTACGGAAATAAAATTGAATTAGGCGCTTAAGAAATGGATATTACTTATTGCAAATGAGTATTCTAGAAAAATGGAACCCGCAAAAAATTTTTTTTCTGTGTAGCTCTGTGTCCTTTGCGCCCCTGCAGTACCGCAAAGTACGCAGAGATTTACACAAAGAACGCAAAGGGTTTTCTTTGCGACCTTAGCAAATCACTTTGCGCCCCCTTTGGTTTAAGTATTTTACTACTGGGGAGATGAACACAAAGAAATATTTATAGTTCATGTTATTGTTAACATTTATCACGCTATTAAGTTTATTAAAATTTTTTTCCAGCTCATTATCTGGCTTCTAATCCACAGAAGAAAACCGGTAACCGGCATAAATAAGGGCTACCACTTAAGCTGAACAGCAAGGGTTAAAATATCATTTTGCTGACGAAGCTCTTTTTGCCAGTTTTTTATGGCTTCTTCGAGAATAGCCTGTTGTTTTTCAAAAGGCGTATTCCTGACTTGCAACAAAAAGTCAAAGAAAATATCGTGCGAACCGGGAGCTTCGATATGCTCAATAAAACCATTCTGAATCACATGCAGCGTATTATCGGCAGCAAATGACAAAGCGGTCGTTTTAGGGTCATTTAGCATTATCATATCATTGGTCGAGCACAGGCAAGCCGGTATATTTTCACCGCACCAGGATAAATTGTGATTTACCGGGTCAATCAGGAACAGCCGGAACAGGGGTTCAGCCTCAAGTTCCGTTTTTATAGCGGCCAGCGCCTGATGGTAGAAAGAGGATAAATCAAACGACTGCCGGGGCAATGAGGTGTCCAGTGTTTTTTCGCAAAGGAAAGCCGACAGAAAGGCTGACATCCCCTTGTTGGGAAAAATACATACAGCCAGAACTATTTTATCTCCATCAATCCTTCGGGTCCAGACCATATGCGAGGGGATATCGAGCAGGGCATGGGATACCACAAAATGATTCGGAAAATTTGACTTCAAGACTGGCGAATCAATGAAAAACCGGTGATGAAGAGTTTGTGCCCTACCAAAAATCTGGGTCAGCTCCTTTTTTTGCCGTATCAGGGTATCCTTCAAATGACGAAGCCTGTCTTTTTCGGCCTCGATATTCATCCATTCGTCTTTGATTTTTTCTTCATCACTATCTTTAGGACCTTGTACCGCAGCCATAATGTTGCGTATGCGGTTCAAAAATTCATCCTTTTGAAAAGGTTTCTGAATAAAGTCGGTAGCTCCGTATTTGAAAGCTTCTGCAGTATTTTCCGAAGCAGTAAGCATGATAACGGGGATATGTTGTGTAGCCGGATCTTCCTTAATTTTTTTAAGCGCATCCAATCCCGAAAGCGTTGGCATTTGCCAATCCATCAGTATTAGGTCGGGTTTTTCGCTGGCAGCGACGGTTATAGCTTCGGCACCGTTAGTGGCTATCAATACCTCATAGCTCGCATCCAGCGACTTGATAAGGGATGAAATAAGCGACAGAATGAGCTTTGAATCATCAGCTACCAGTATTTTCATCTCCGTAATATATTTGGTTGATAAATTTGTGTGGTTGCAATTTATACAAAATTATTCAAATCCTGCAAATTCTTTTTTTAGTGTGCCTCGAGCCAGTTCTGACCAATGCCCACATCCACCTTAAGCGGCACCTTCAAGGTACAGGCATGTTCCATTTCAAATTTAACCAGTTCCCTCACTTCATCTAGTTCATCGGGATCGACATCAAAGACCAGTTCGTCGTGTACCTGAAGTATCATTCGACTTTTAAGGTTGCGTTGCCGTATTTTATCAAAAATATTGACCATGGCCACCTTGATGATATCTGCAGCCGATCCCTGAATGGGGCTGTTGATGGCATTCCGTTCGGCCATGCCCCGCACGGTAGCATTTTGCGAATGGATATCGGGCAGATAACGGCGACGCTTGAAAATCGTCTCAACATATCCTTTTTCGCGGGCAAACTTAATAATTTCGTTCATATAGCGCTGTACCCCGGGAAAAGTTTTAAAATACTCGGCTATGAGTTCACCGGCTTCCTTTCGCGGGATATTCATCCGCTGGGCAAGGCCAAAAGCGGATATTCCATAGATAATGCCAAAGTTGGCCGTTTTGGCCTTTCTTCGCTGATCCCGGTCGACCGCCTCAAGGGGTACCTTGAAAATTTTGGCTGCTGTGGCTGCATGAATGTCGGCATCACTGAGGAAAGCCTCTATCATGTTTGCATCCTCACTCATGTGGGCCATGATCCGCAGTTCAATCTGCGAATAGTCGGCCGAAAGCAAAATATTACCCTCCGACGGAATAAAAGCCTTGCGTATTTCCCGCCCCTTCTCGTCGCGAATGGGTATATTTTGCAGATTGGGATTATTGGAACTTAACCGTCCGGTTACGGTAAGTGTCTGATTGAATGAGGTATGAATCTTGCCGGTATGGGGATTAATCAGTTTGGGAAGCGCTTCCACATAGGTCGAAAGCAATTTGGTTAGCCCACGGTAGTCGAGAATTTTTTCAATGATGGGATGCTTGTCGATCAATTGCTGAAGGGTTTCCTCGTTGGTAGAATATTGTTTGGTTTTGGTCAGCTTGCCCTCATAAGGAATTTTCAGGCGATCAAAAAGTATTTCTCCCAGTTGCCGCGGCGAGGCAATATTGAAGGATGTACCGGCAAGATCATAAATCTGCTTTTCGAGTTGAAGGATTTCATCCTGCAGCGTAACTTTATACTGATTGAGATAGTCGACATCGAGGGCAAAACCATTTTTTTCCATGTCGATAAGGACCTCGAGCAACCGCGATTCGATCCGGTAAAACAGGTCGGCTAATCCCAGTTCGTTCAATTCTTTTTCGAGGATTGGTTTGAGTTGGATCGCCACATCAGCATCCTCGCAGGCGTAGTCGCAAATCTGATCCAAGGGCACCTGAGTCATTCTGAGCTGCGATATGCCTTTTTTACCAATCAGGTTTTCGATGGGAATAGGACTGTAGTTCAGATATTTTCGGGCCAGATTGTCGAGCTTATGACTTTGTTCGGGCTGGATAAGATAATGCGCCAGCATGGTGTCGAACAACGAACCCTGAACTTCGATACCGTAACGATGCAAGAACAGAATATCAAATTTCAGGTTATGGCCTATCTTGCGGATAGCAGGATTCTCGAACAGGGGTTTAAATTTTTCAAGCACACGGGTAGCATGCCCCAAGTTCTGTGGCAGGGGAAGATAATAGGCCTCATGGGGTTTGATACTAAACGACAGGCCAGCCAGTTGATCGGTATGGGGCGACAGCCCTGTGGTCTCGGTATCGAAACAAAATTCCTCGCATTGGCTTAATCTTTCAACTAAAGCGTCGGTTTGTTCATCGTTGTCGACAAGATGATATTGATGGGCAACATTCGACAAGGTATCAAAGGTAGTTTGCGTATGTCCGGCCGGAGGATTATCAAAAATACTGGTCTGTATGGGTTGATTTTTGGCCTCGGCCGATTGCTGACCGGGGAAAAACCGGGTCATTAACGATTTAAAATTCAGCTCCTCAAAAATCTTCTTTAACTGTACTTCGTCAAAAGGCTTGCGCACCAGCAGTTCTTCATCGAATGCTACCGGTACATTGGTATCGATGGTTACCAGTTGTTTTGAAAGTTTAAGCATATCGGCAGCCCCGGCAATTTTTTCGCGCTGCGAAGGACGGAGTTCATCCACGTGTTCGAGAAGGTTTTCGATGGACTGGTAACGGGCAATAAGATCTTTAGCCGTAACTTCACCAATACCTTTCACGCCAGGGACATTATCGGCAGCATCGCCCCACAGGGCCAGTATGTCAATCACCTGCCGCGGATCGCTTACTGAAAAATTTTTTTTAACCGCTTCGACATCGAGTATCTCGGCCTCGTTGCCGGATTTTTTGGGCTTGTAAATTTTTATCCCCTCCTTTACCAACTGCGCATAATCCTTGTCGGGAGTAACTATGAGTACTTCATAATTATTCTGGCGAGCTTGTTCAGCCAGAGTGCCTATAACATCATCGGCCTCGTATCCTTCGACCTGCAAAATAGGAATGTTCATGTACCGGAGGATATCCTTGATGATGGGCACCGATTTTTGAATCTCTTCGGGAGTTTTTTCACGGTTGGCTTTATAGGCAGGATACAGCTTATGGCGAAAAGTCTCCACTCCGCTGACATCAAAAGCTGCACCCAGGTGGGTAGGATTTTCACGCCGCAGAATATCGTCGAGGGTCATCAAAAATCCATAAATAACCGAGGTATTGAACCCATTGGGGGCAAAAATAGGCCGGCTTATAAAAGCATAATACGAACGATAAATAAGGGCATAGCTATCGATAAGTACCAGTTTCTTTGTCATGATGACCATTTATCAGGATTGACAGGCACAGCGACTGATGCACTCGAGCATTTGCGAAAGCTCTGGCATACGAATAAAGTAATAAATTTTTTTCCCTTCACGTTTGCAGGTAACAATTCCCTTGTTTTTCAGAATACTAAGATGATGCGATGCAACTGCCTGAGGAACTTGCAAAGCTTCAAATATCTCCGTTACAGTCATATTTTGTCGCTTCTCCAGCTCCTGCAAAATGGCTATCCGTAACGGATGTGCCATTGCCTTGAGCATTTCCGAAGCATGAACCAATTGTTCGGGATTCAGATTATTGAATGATATTTCTAAATTTTTGATTTCCATTGGATAAGCTAACAATTTTACAAACAATCCTCCTCTATTTTTGGGCCAATTGGTAACACTGCATTATCTCGCCAATGTAAAAACGATGGAAATCTTTACCGGGATAGGCACGGTGAATGATTTCCTTATCAATAAAATGATCGTGCTTCAGATCATCAAAATACAGTTTCCGGCATTCGATTATTAACCTTGCCTGTTCAAATGTCACAGCCCCCGACGCTAAGGCATAGGGTATAAGTCCGGTCTCCTTGACCTTGTCTATATTTTTTCCACTGTGCTGTCCACAATAATTCAATATATCCTTATACCGAGTTTCAAAAAAACTAAGGGTAAAATACGGATATTTTTCGACAAACTCATAGGTATAACGATGGGGCCGAACAAAAATAACGGCTACGGGCTTGTTCCAAAGCATACCCAAAGTGCCCCAGCTGGCAGTCATGGTATTGAAATCATCCATTTCTCCTGCAGTCACGAGCATCCAATCGTGGTTGAGCAGGGAAAAAAAGTTCTCGTTAACGCTTTCAATATCAATCGTTTCAAAAATTCCATTATGATCCGAATTCATAATCACCCTGTTTTTATAATCTAATTTAAATTAAAAACCAAAACTTTTGACGGTAATATTGGTTTAACAAAGTTATTTTTATTTTTAACATCAGCCAAATAGAAAATAAGTTTCTACTTTTGATAACCTTTTTTTTGCACAGTTTTTATTTGTCTCATGAAGATAATGCATTTACCGGTATCATTTCTTCCCTACTATACTGGGGGTAAGGAGGTTTTTGTAGCCCATCTGGCTAAGGAGTTACAAAAGATGGGGCACGAAAACCGGGTGGTAATCCATGCCGATAATCGTATACCTGCCCACGTTGCCCAATACGAATACAACGGGATACCTGTGAATGTACTGCCCGCGGTCAAGATCACGCATACGCAATACTGGCGTGGAGAGGCTTCACCTTGCGATGATTTTGAAGAGTTGCTGAAACAATATCAACCCGATGTAGTACATTTTCACGACCAGTCAGGAGGGGCAAGTCTATCGCATCTGCACATTGTAAAACGTTTGGGGATAAAAACCCTGTTAACCTATCATTCGCCTGGGCAAAGCTGTCCGCAACGTGCCTTGCTGTACAAAGGGAAATATTTATGCGATGGCAAACTCAATGTCAGGCGGTGCACCGAATGTTTATACAGTTGTAAGGGCTTACCCGGCTGGGTGAGTAAATTGCTCTCGCAAGTCCCTATTACTAACAGCAATATGGAGAAAAGTCGCTTACTGCGCTTGATTCATTTATCTTCCTCGGTCAAAAACTTTATCGATAGTTTTCACGAAACCTACACCTTACACGACGGGGTTCAGATTCATGCCCGATGGATCAGGCCCTTGCTGGTTTCGAACGAAGTGGATGAACGTAAAATTTTTTATGCGGATCTTACCATTCTCAAACCCGAAGGGATAACCGATGGTAAAAAAAACACATCTCCGGCAATACTAAAATTGTTGTATGTGGGTCGGTGCAGCTACATCAAAGGGGTACATTTGCTGATTGAGGCGGTAAGACTTTTACCCAAAGATTTTCCGGTGGAGGTACATTTTTTGGGGCCCTACTGGGACAATACTACTTACGGTCGCAAAATGCTGCGTCGTATCAGGGGCGACAGGCGCTTCCGAGAACCTATCCTTGTAGAACCCCAGCACGTGGTATCGTACATGCAGGATATGGATGCGGTGGTAGTACCGTCGATATGGCCCGAGACGGGTCCGTTTGTTGTTCTTGAAGCATTTCACGCCGGCGTACCAGTAATAGGAACCCGTGCGGCCGGTATTGCCGAACGTATCGAACACCTTAAAAACGGACTGCTATTTGAATGGGGCAATACCCGACAGCTTGCCCAATGTATCGAATTATTGTATCAACGGAAAAGAGAGGGGGTAAAATTTGACATCCCCCAGCCACGCGGCATTGAACAAATGGCCTCGCAAATATTAAATATTTATCGCAGCCTATGAGAATACTGCATGTACTTACCTCGCCCCGGGCCGAGGGCACCCCACGCCTGGTACTCGATTGGCTTACAGTACAGGAACACGAACAGCATGTGCTATTCCTGAACTCCAACCCACCCGATTTACTGCCATTATTCTACGAAGCAACCAAAAATGTTACAATCACCGACAGCAATCGATCCTCGTACCTCCGTAAATGCTTTGCTGTAATCTCAGCTGTACGGAAAACCTGCTCAGCCACCCAGCCCGATGTGATCATTTCATGGAATCAAGGTTACAGCCATTGGATCGTATTAGGGGCACGCCTGTCTGGGGTTAAAAAATCAATTGTACATGGAGGATGCGAACCCCAGGTGAGTAACCTCAGAGGCAGATTATATAGCTATTACGTCCATTGGCCCTTGTATGCCATGGGAACGCAACTCATTTGTGCTTCCGACTTTATCCGCAATAAGTTTAAACAAATTCCCCTTTTGCCCGATTCAAATATTTTCTTCGTTCCCAACTGTTTTCAGGCCGAAAAATTTTTTCCGCCTCAGACTGTGGTTGCCGCAAGTGAACCTGTAGCTATCATGGTAGCCAATCTTGAGCCGGTCAAAAATCACAAGGCATTGCTCGAAACATGGAAGTTAGTGCTGGAAGCCATGCCCGAGGCGAAACTTTGGTTGGTAGGCAGGGGGTCCCTGCGCGAAGAACTGGAGAACTTCTGCCGGGACAACCACCTAAGCCAAAATGTGATCTTTTGGGGCGAACGTCGTGATGTCCCAGACTTGCTATGGAAAGCACAGGTTTTTGTGTTTTCTTCGTCATCGGAAGGTTTTGGTACAGTTTTACTGGAAGCGCTGGCCGCCGGCTTACGTATCGTTACTTCCGATATTCCCGCATGCAGGGAAGTACTACAAAATGGCCGGTACGGAGTTCTCGTTGATGTCAATAATCGACAGCTGTTTGCCCAGACAATTATTGAGGCACTAAAGCAAGGCAAACTCAACCATGATGAATGGCAGAAATCACGTGAATACATCGAACAATTCACCCCTGCCGCCATGGTTAAGCGTTATCTGGAAATTGTAAATCAATAAAATATGTTAAATTCCGAAATATTAGCCTTTTTAGCTGAGCTAAAAAACAATAATCATAAGCTCTGGTTCGATGCCAACCGGTCGTGGTACCTCGAGGTTAAAGCTCAATTCGAAGCATTTGTCGAAGCGTTGATAATACGCATGGGGGTTCATGACCCCGATTTGGCCTACCTGACGGTTCGCGATTGTACTTACCGCATTTACCGAGATGTTCGTTTTTCGCCCGATAAAACACCCTACAAAACCAACATGGGTTGTTATCTGGTAAAAGGGGGGAAGAAAAGCCCACTGGCCGGCTACTATTTCCATGTCGAACCCGGTAATAGTATGATTGCTGGGGGACTGTGGATGCCCGAACCTCCGCTGCTGAAAAAGATTCGTTGGGGAATTTATGAAAACATCGATGAATTTTTGTCAATTATCAACAACCCTGCATTCAGTAAATTTTTTCCAAAAATCGATGAGGATGCAGTACTGTCAAGACCTCCCAGAGATTTTCCGGCCGATTTTCCACATATCCATCTGCTCAAATTCAAAAGTTATACAGTTTCACATCCACTGAGCGATAACGAAGTGCTGGCACCCGACTTGATCGATAGGGTTACTGAAGCATTCTGCCTGATCAAACCCCTAAACCATTTCTTTAATCGGATTATTGAGGAGGGGTAATATGACATTCCCTTTAATTCTCCCATCGGGGTTCGCGTTTTTCGAGGAACGCCTGCAGACCCTCCTGCCCATGACGCGAACGTTTAAGTCGGGCGAGCAACAGAAAGGTATAAATCTTTATACGGAAGGTAACAGGTGGCCGGAACAGATTTACCAGCCGCTTGGTGGTCAACAGGGCGTGGAAAGAAACCTTACCAAGGCTCTCAATAGTTTCATTTACTGTTCGATCAAGATCGGGGTTGGGCACACATACATCTACCAGCCCCGAACTTAAGGCCTGCCGTGCCGTAAATACACGTCCACTATAGATCCAGGGATTAAGCTGAGTTCCCTTAGTTTTATGCATGACAAAAGGCATAATCACCGCCGGTGCGATTCCTAACCTGACCTCAGGGAAACAAAACTGTGCTTCCTGTTCGGCTATAACTATATCGGCTGCTGCAATAAATCCAATGATTCCACCAAAAGCATTCTTCTCGACCACCACCATAGTTATTTGAGGCAGACCAAAAAAATGGTACAGACAATCGGCTATTAACTTGCTCTGCAGTACATTCTTTACAAAACCTTCCCTGCCCGTTTGCCGCATCCACTCAATATCGGCACCGGCCGAGAGTACATTGTCTTTTCCCCTCAGAATAACCAAGCGTATTTGCTTATTGTTGTGTATAGCCTTAAAGGTCTGCAGCAGTTCCTTAAATACCCTGCCCGTAAGCGCATTGCGCTTGTGTGGTCGGTTGATCCAAACCCACGCAATGGAACCCTCAATGTTTACGATAACATCCTGAAATTGTTGAAAGTCGGGTTTCATACGAAATTAAACTTTATTAATTACTCATTTCTATTTCAGCCGCCTGACCGAAGTTATTCACATTTATAATTTTTTAGAATATATTAATTAATTTTTAATCTGTTCTATTGCACATCTGGCGTTAAAAAAACTAAACTGCAGAGAACGCTGAGATTTTATGCAGAGTACGCTGAGACATTTCCATTTTTGAATTCACGTGGTTAAAAATTAAGGAATCATTGAATCAGTTTAATCTGAATAATCATAATTCAGACATTTTTTTCAACCTTGAAAATGTCAGGGTAAGCTTTTGTCACTTAACTCGTTTGCTGATAAAACTACATACGGAATATTCCATACCTGGGTGGTTGCTGGGGTGCATGGGCGGTTACTGAAAGACAAAAACCCAGCACATTACGGGTTTCGGCCGGATCAATAATGCCATCATCCCACAAGCGCGAGGTTGCGTAGTATGCCGAGCTTTCCTGTTCAAACTGTTCAACCAGGCTAACTTTTCCGCTCCCCTTCACGGTCGACAGTACAATCGACGCCTGTTCGCCACCCATTACCGCTATCTTTGAAGAGGGCCAGCTAAACAGAAAGTGGCTGTTCATGGCACGACCGGCCATGGCATAGTTGCCGGCACCATACGATTTGCCCATGATAAGTGTAATCTTCGGCACATTGGCATTGGCTACGACTTGAACCATTTTTGCCCCGTCCTTGGCTATACCCTTGTGCTCGTAATCGCGCCCCACCATAAAACCCGATATATCCTGAAGAAACAACAAGGGAATCTGTCGGTGACAGCACAATTCAATAAAATGGGTAGCCTTAAGCGCCGACTCCGAGAACAATATCCCATTGCTGGCTACCACCCCCACAGGATTACCCAAAATTTTGCCCCAACCCGTCACTATAGTTGTCCCATAACCTGCCTTGAACTCGTCAAACTCGCTACCATCGAGCAGGCGGGCCAGCACTTCGTAAGGATCAATATTTTGACGGCTGTCCTGTGGAATGATACCATAAATTTCGTCGATATCATATTTGGGATCAACAGGTTCGAACAAAGGTCGGTACGGATTTTTAGCAGCCAGATAATGTTGCAGGCTTTGACGACAAAGGTACAGCGCATGTTCATCCGATTGGGCAATATAATCAGCCACCCCCGAAATGGTAGTATGTACCAGAGCACCACCCAGTTCCTCGGCCGATATCTCCTCGCCGGTTGCAGCCTTGACCAGCGGCGGCCCACCCAAAAATATGGTACCCTGGTTACGTACCATAATCACTTCATCGCTCATAGCCGGCACATATGCCCCACCCGCCGTACACGAACCCATTACTACGGCTATCTGCGGTATACCCATCGCCGACATCACTGACTGATGGTAAAAAATACGGCCAAAATTATCCCGGTCGGCAAAAACCCTCGCCTGCAACGGAAGAAATATTCCACCACTATCAACCAGGTACACGCAGGGTAAATGATTTTGCATGGCTATCTCCTGTGCCCGCAGATGCTTCTTAATGGTTTCGGGGATATAGGTCCCCCCCTTCACGGTCGCATCGTTGGCTATGATCACCACCGGAAAACCATGCACAATACCTATACCCGTAACAATACCCGCTGCTGGAAATTGATTCTCATACTGATCGTACGCTGCCAGCGTCGAAAATTCTAGAAAAGGGGTGTGCGGATCGCAAAGAAGTTCGATCCGATCGCGAACCAACAACTTGCCCCGCTCGCGATGCCGCCTTACAGACTCTTCTTCATCGCGCATGATTATTCGTTGCAACGCCAACTTATAGGCATTGACAACCTCCAACTGACGAGTATAATTCGCCTGATACGACAGTGAATTTCGGTCAATCCTGCTGTGTAATACCATAATATTTTTAAAAATAAACACTTACCGCTGAAAAATTGTTTAGCTAAGCCATATCGCATCGATTGATAAAGAATATTATTATCGGAAAATAATGATATAAAAACTATTTTTGTGTCGGAAAAATATAATAATGAATATGGAAATTAAGGTTTACAAAACCAATGAGATTGATACAGAACGATCGTTGATACTCATTGCCCCAAAAGGTTCTGAAATTAATCCCCAATATTTCAGCGAAAAAGAATTCGAATACCTGCAAAAGCGGATAGCCGGCAAGGAGAATTTTGTGGTAATCAACCAGCTACACCGTCTGGTATTTGTGGTACTGTTGGACTACTCACGGACCGATTATCAGGTGTGGGAAGAAGCACGCAAGGCCGGATACCGGATCCAGTCGCTGCTCAATGATCATGATCAGGAAAAAGTAGCAGCCCTTCATCTTCAGTCCGATATTCCTGCTTTGCTGGCACTGGCCGAAGGTATGCTGTTGGGCGCTTATCGTTTTGTCAAATATTTTACTAAGTCCGACGAAAAAAAGAGCAAATTGCGTGAGCTGGCTCTCTATGGTGAAAGCTTACAGGAAAAGGATATCAACGAGTTGATAAATATCATCACCCACGTTTACCGGGTCAGGGATATGGTAAATGAGCCGGTATCGTACCTGAATGCCGAACGCCTTGCGGAGGAAATAAAGGAGATGTGCAGCCGACAGGGTTGTCGGGTTGAAATACTGCACAAATCACAGATTGAAGCCTTAAAAATGGGAGGACTACTGGCGGTTAATAAAGGCTCGGTCGATCCGCCTACCTTCACTATCGTTGAGTGGAAGCCCGAAAATGCAATCAATAACCATCCCTATGTTCTGGTGGGAAAAGGAGTGGTGTACGACACGGGGGGATTGAGTCTTAAACCCACCTCCGATAGCATGGACTACATGAAGTCCGACATGTCGGGAGCTGCTATTGTAGCAGGAGTTGTAGCCTCGGCAGCGGCCAACCGCTTGCCTGTGCACCTGGTAGCGCTCATACCCGCCACCGACAACCGCCCCTCGGGCAATGCCTATGCACCAGGCGATGTGGTAACCATCATGGATGGCACTACTGTCGAAGTGCTCAACAGCGATGCCGAAGGTCGCATGATACTGGCCGATGCTCTGGTATACGCCCAACGCTATAACCCCGAACTGGTTATTGATGTAGCCACCCTCACCGGATCGGCTTCGATGGCCATTGGCCCCTATGCCCTTGTGTCTATGGGCACCGCCTCTGACGAAGTTAAGCAGAAACTTCAACAAAGCGCCAACGCCGTGTACGAACGCATGGTCGAATTCCCCCTATGGGACGAATACGACGAACTCATAAAATCCGATATTGCTGATATTAAAAACGTAGGCGGAAAAAACGCCGGTGCCATTGTAGGAGGAAAATTCCTCCAGCGCTTCATCAAATATCCCTGGATGCACTTCGATATTGCCGGCGTAGCTTTCAGTAAAACCAACGACAGCTATCGCGGAAAAGGAGGTACTGGTTTCGGCTTAAGATTGCTGTACCATTTCTTCAGTCAGTTAACGAAAAAGGCCTAACAATACCCATTAGGTTCAGAAAATACAGGGGTAAAACCTAAGATATATTCTTGCCCGATTAATGGTAATTTGTCTCAAGCGGATCCTGAAAGGATCCGCAGTATTTCAATTTTCGCGTATCAAATACAGCCGGTTATCTTCAACCTTATACATCATGGGAGCAATCATCACCTTGGGATAACGTAGCCGTAACCTTTTGGCCTCGAGCAATACAAAATCTATTTCGTTGCCAATCTCAAACAAAGGCGCAAAATGCATGAAATGCTCCTCAGCCCAGGTACGGTCCCATCCCGCATTTTCGACTAACCCCTCAATAAACTTGTCCTTACGGGCATACAAATTCACCATTCCGCAGTTATTGTGCGCTATCAGTGCTATATGACGCACCCCGCCTACAGCTATGGCATAAGAAACCTTGAATTCGCTGTACCGCAAATTAGCCCCTCCTGAACGGATAATGTAAGCAAAATTGTCGGGAATATGCAGATGCTTCCGATTATCCATACACATGCCTATGAGCAGCTGTGCACTACTATACCCCTCAAAAGGTTTACCCAGATTATGATAGGCCAGCAAAAGCCCTATCGGTGTCTCGCGATATTCGGGAAAGATATCCTCCCATTGATCAATGTTTACCAATCGTTGCATCAGATTGTTAATTTTTGATTATTGAATTTTAATGGTAACTCTGACAAAATTAATTTAATCTTATTCTCCACACGAATCAATATTTGACGTTCCTGAAACAACTGTATATATTGTTTGTTTAAATTACCCAGCTATATCAATTTTGTGTAATAAGCATGGTTTAACCACTTGTACAGCATGTTTTGATCCTTATGCAAAACCTGTCAAGAAAACCGGTTACTAGGGGCCGTATCTTCTTAAAGAAAATATTCAGACAAATGATTTTTGTCACCATATATTTCAATTTGTTGTTATTCAAATGCTTGCAGAACTACTTTTTTTAAAAAAAAACATAACCAATTGAAAGGGAATTACGTAATATAAAGGCTGAGAAATATCAAAAAAAAGATTGCCAAACTTCATTTGAATTTCTTAAAAAGTAGAGAAAATCATCATGTTCTGAATCGTGGGAGGCGTATTTTGTTGACGTAAAACCATGAACAAATAATAATAAAAGATGATTTACTTTCAAAAATGGCGTAACGATGTTTCCGGTATTTCCGGCAAATCGAAAATTTAATTTAATTTATACGAATGTTTGATAATAAAAATTAATGGGAAAAAATATGATGAAGCGGTTAGGCATTTTCGGACTTTTGCTGCTTGTAAGTTGGGGTTTGCATGCTGCGACCCGTACAGCCAGTGTATCGGGCAATTGGAGCAACCCTGCTACCTGGGGAGGCCAACCCGTGCCAACAGCTGATGATGATGTTATAATAAACAATGGTGTCAATGTAACCGTTGATATCCCCAATGCCTATTGTTTAACTCTTACCATTAATGGCGGTGGCACTACTTCCTTTGTTACAGTTGGCAATAACAATCTGACTGTAACCAATAGCATTACCATTAATGCGCCAACGGCGGCTGTGGCAAAATATATTACAGTAGGAAATGGTAGTTTACAAGCCGCATCACTAAATATAGCCGCTACTGGAGGTAATACATGGGATTCATACGTTCAAATTGATGGTACAGGAAGTGTGACGATAACCGGGAATATTACCATGGGCTCAACTGCTGTACGAACCTATATTCGTTTTGTAGGTAATGGTACCTTAAATATAGGAGGCTCAATTAGTGGTGGTGGCATAACTAGCGCTCTCGGCGGAGGCGCTTCAGCGCCCACAACCGGAACAGTAAATTACAACGGAGTTGGAGCACAAACCATACCCGCCTATAGTGGATATTTCCATTTAACCGTATCGGGCAGTGGCACTAAAACATTGGCAGCTGCCACAACAGTCAATGGTAATCTTGCTATAGAAGGCTCAGCTACCCTCGATTGTCAGCAATTCCAAATTACCGGTAATGCGAGCGGTACCATGACTATGATGGCGGGTACAACTTTAATATTGGGTAATCCGGCAAACGCAACAGCAGTAACATTTCCTACCAATTACACAACTGCCAATATTTCTCTTGATGTAACCAGCACAGTCACCTATACAGCTGGTGCCAACCAAACCGTGTCAGCCGCACCGGCAGCGTATGGAAACTTAAACATTGCAGCAGGATCAACAGGTAGCTATACCCGCACGCTGGGAGGCAATGTAACAGTGGCAGGTAATCTTACCATTTCGGGCGGTGCTACCGTTACCGCTTCACTGCTCCCAGCTGCCAATAATAATATTACCGTCAACGGCACCACTACTATCAACAACAACGGTATCTTTAACGATAATACTAATGGAGGTGCCGACCGTTTCGACGGGTTGGTCACTATTGCTAATGGAGGACAATTTTTAAATTCAAGTACTTCAACTACTGAATTCCGCGGGGGCATAACCAACAACGGTACCTTTACCAAATCGGGTACCGGTACTACTACTTTTTCGACCAATAACCAAACAATCGCTGGATCCAATGTGCTTACCTTCAGTGGGGGCGATTTTATTATCAGCAATCCTGTATCGCTCAGCGTAACTACTTCTATCGATTTCAGCGGCACTAATTTTACCAACAACAGCAATGCTGCTTCAGCTTTCAATGCTACGGCCGGTACTTTTACCTTTGTACCCAATGCCGCCCAGAACATTGGCGGAACGGGCACGGGTACAGTCACTTTTTATAATGTCGTTTTTGCCGGTGGCAATACCAAAACCGCCAATATACCCTTTGCTACTGTGGCTGGAGCCACCATTAACAATGGGGTAACGCTAAATTTAGGTACCACAGCAAAAACCATTACCATCGGAGGCAACCTAACCATCGATGGTATCCTTGATTTTGGAACTACCGCTGCAAAAACGGTTAATGTAAACGGTAATTTGGTCGATATCACCGGCACCATTACCATGACCGGTGCCGGATTGGCCCATGCACTCAATCTGTATGGTGGTTCAAATGCCATTACCACCTTTACTACCACGGCAGGTTCGGGCAGCACGGTTTCGTATTTGTCGGCGGGAAACCAGACATTATTCGCCAGCGCCAACTACCAGAACCTGACCCTGAGCAACGGAGGTACCAAAAGTCTCTCAGGCAATACTACGGTCAATGGCACATTAACCCTCAACAATAGCATTTTGCAGCTGGGTAACTATACCCTGGTTCTTCCCACGTCAGCCACCAGCAATATAGCCGGCGGACCTTTCAGTGCTTCCTGCATGATTGCTACCGATGGCACCGGTTATCTGCAACAGGCTATCCCTGCATCGGTCCCCTATACCGTGCCCATCGGTTCCAACAATACCTATTCACCCGTGTCGGTTAACGCTATCAGTGGTACAACATACCTACGGTTCCGAACCGTATACAGTACTACTTTAGGCTCCAACTACCTGAAACGTTACTGGCAACTTACCGCCTCGGCTGCTGCTACCGCTACCCTCACGTTTACCTACGACGCTACAGAAAACCCGACCGACCCCACAAGCATCTGGTACCGACCCACTGCAGGTGCCTGGACCACCCCTGTGGGAACACAAAGTTTTAACGATATTGCCAAAACATTTACCATTACGGGTAATACTAACCTGGGAGCTACCACCACCGAGTGGACGGCCGGCTATCCACCCAATACATTCTTCTCCTATCAAAGTGGAAACTGGAATGATCCGGCTACCTGGACCTCCGACCCAGGGGGAACAACCTATGTAAATATTGGTACGCCCTCGTCCGATGGCGATGTAGTGGTTATTCTGTCGGGTCGTACCGTTACACTTAATGCAAATGTTACTACGACCAATCTTGAGATAAATATAAATCAGGGGGGGATACTCGATATGGCTACCTACCAGTTTACCAATCCCCTGAGTAAATTAAACGGGCAGGGCACCCTGCGACTGGCTTCAGTTAATTTCCCTTCGGCTACAACCAATAATTTCGTAAACAGCGGAGGAGGGATAACAGAATACTATAACGCCGCTAACTTTACCCTTCCTGTCGCCCAAACAGTTTATAACACATTACGAATCAATGCCCCAGGGGTCATTGCTACCCAGTTGAACAATCTTACACTCAACGGTGACCTGCACATTATGCAAGGAACCTATCGCATAAATGATGGTACCGCAGCGCGCCGCCAGTTAACTATTTATGGTAATGTAACTGTAGAGTCAGGAGCATCGATTACTGTTGGTAATGGGGTTACCAACACTACCACCGATCCTACGGCAGTGGCCGAAGCAGGCACAGCTCCATTCATCGATTACTACGATGCCCAGTCGCACCGTATTGTCGTGTATGGCGACTTTACCAATCATGGTACGGTACGTTTTACCAATCTTAACTATCCCGTTTACAATCTGTTCCCCCCACTAACACCCGGTGCTACTACCGGTTTTGCAACCGTTTATTTCAGAGGAACAACCAGCAATACCCTATATTGTGATGGGACCACCGATTTCTACAACTTGGTACTCGACAAAGGGGTAGACCAAACCTACTCACTGACCGTATATGCTACCGCCTATCCTAACTTCCGCCTATTTGGAGCCAACATTGCCGGAGGTTACGGAGGGGGAGCCAACCCCAATTTGTGCAAAGCATTGTGGATAAGAAACGGTACCCTTATTCTTAAAGGAACAACCATTATACCTTCACTGTCGGAAGGGAATTGCGATGTCGGAACCGGCGGGCCAAATTCCGACTTTTATGTACCTGGCAACGGTGCGCTGATACTCGATGGGGACAATGTAGTAGTACTCACTACTGCCGACAGTTATCAAGAGGTAAATGTAGCCTATGGAACCAGCGCTCCCAGCGATGCTGCCATGGGGGTAAATACCACCGCTGGCTGCAGTTCATTCTCAATTTACGGATTGTTGCAGATAAACAAGGGATACATCTCAACACGGGAAAGCGGAGGTTTCATACAATGGGCTGTAGCCTCGGGTCAATTTGTGATTAATGGCGGAACCGTCGATGCCAAGCAATATCGTACCGCCGGAACAGGAGGTGGATTGGCCTCATATACCCAAACTGGGGGAAACTTTTATTTACGCGGACGATTCCGTCGTACCCCAACTGCCTATACCTCAGTATCAGACCTGGTAAATGCTCCCATTACCACCAATCGTTACAATGGTGGTCTGCAAGGTGTAGTTGGTACTTTTAATCTTAACGAAACCGCTAACGTATTTAATATGAGCGGCGGCAACATTTACATATACGACGTTTGCGGCGACGGAAGCGTGGCTAACCAGCAAAAAGCCTTCGAAATACTGGCTAATACTAACAATATCAATGTAACAGGAGGAAATGTTTACATTCTCCCAACCGATGGTACGGTACTTCCCAATTCGCCCAATTATCGTATTGTATCAACAGCACAGTTTGCCAATCTGACAATAAACCGTCAAAGCGGAACCAGCACCGTATTACTCGACACCTATTCATTAACCGTGCTAAATAACTTTACCTTGCAGTCAGGTGATTTTAATGCCAACAATCTCAATGTCACCATTGGCGGAAATATGATAGTTTCGAGCGGAACAACCTACACTCCAGGAACCAACTGGACTATTTTCAATGGCACCGGTAATCAGGTAATTTCTGTAAATACCGCTACCCCTCTTAGCTTTAAAAAATTTAAGATGGACAAAACCGCCGGTAAAATTCTATCTTTTGCGGGTACCCAAAATAATATTCAAGTAGCCGACTCATTGGTATTGATCAAGGGAACCCTCAACGATGGAGGTAAAACCATTACGATAATTCCATCGACCACTACCACCACTTCTTATATCTATAATAGCGGCGTACATACCGGTACGGGTAAAATTGTTCTCGCCGACGATGATCCTCAGGTGATCGACGGCGATGGCAATGGTATTTTCAACAATCTTGAGCTCAATAACACCGATGCCCTTGCTGCTCCTATCAGCCTTAAGGTCAATACTACCATTGCCGGCACCCTTACTTTTTCTCAGGACAAATTGTTTGACATCGGTTCCTATAACTTGAAATTTACTGCTTCGGCCTCGATAAGTGGGAGCAGTGCTACCCGGTATATTACAACGCTGGGACAGGCGGGTAACGGAGGGGTTACGCGAACCTTTTCCAATACGGCCAACAGTTTTACCTTCCCCGTCGGGGCACCCTCAACCAGCCATGCCACACCAGCTTATACCCCAGCTACCATTACGATAACAGGTAGTCCCGCGGCATGGGGCGACATTACCTTAGTACCTGTAGGGTACGAACATCCTGCCACTACCGTCAAAAACCGATCGCTTACCTACTATTGGCGCGTAAAATCTTCAGGCTTATCGCTTGGTTCGGCCACGGCTACATTGGGTTTCACATACGATCAATCCGATGTTGTAACCAGCGGCGATGTTAGCGAAAATGAATACGTGGCTGCCCGTTTTGATATCAATTCCACCTCATGGACCAAAGGCACAGCTGCCGATGTAGACGAAACCAACAATATCATTGGTGAACCAGGTACTGGAAGCTTTCTCGAAAATGTATCTTTTCTCGATGGCGATTATACTGCTGGAGACGATAATCCCACCAACCCATTTGGTACTCCCACCGTATTCTATAGCCGTCAAACAGGCTTGTGGGGCAATGTAAACAGCTGGTCAACCGTGTCGCATACCGGTCCTCCAGCAGCAACAGTGCCTTCCAGTGGAGATATCGTTATCATTGGAGATAATGATTCCATCTATTTGAATACCGATACCACTCCCAATGTCGATGTCCGCAGTTGCGCTATCCTCAAAATTGAACAGGGGTCAGCGCTCGATATCGGATACAATCCGGGCTGTAATTTTGCACTGGTACTGAGCCATCCCAATGGCAACGGAAATCTACGGCTGACTACCAATTACAATTCGCCCTCAACCTTTCAGTTCCCGGGTGGTGATTATTCTGACTTTAATGTTCATCTGGGAACTACCGAGTTGTATACCACCAATCCAAACGCCGGCACAACCTATTATCTGCCCAACGGTACTACGGAATACGGAAATCTTATTCTCTCACCCCTTGGAGGATCTAATATTATCTTTCCTAACCATAACCTATTGATTTACGGTAGTTTAACTACGCGGGGGCAAAATGCCGATTCATGGTTCTGTCCGGTATGGGATACCAACTACCCCACCCCTCCAATGGCCCGTGTTGCCAAAACAATTACCATCAATGGAGACCTTAATATTCAGGGCGGTGCACTGGTCTGGTACGGCGGCGGTGCTCTGTTACAAACTTTTGTGGTAAAAGGCAATGTTTTTGTTAACACCGCCTCGGCCATTGATAATTGGGATGCATCAGCTGCCAGCATGTACATAGGGGGGAGTTTGACCAACAATACCACTGGAGCAACAGGAGGAGGAATAGGAACTCCCCGCGAATGTGATTTTCGGAATATTCCGCTTACCTTCAATGGTTCTGGTACCGCCTCTGTAACCAATACTGCCAATACGCCTATCACGCGTTTCGGTCAGGTTACCATCGACAAAGGTAGTTCACAGTCCGATTCTCTTATCATCTCTATCGGCGGGACCTTAACTACTCCTGTAGATAATTGGCTTACCCTCAGAAATGGTACACTGGTCTACCGCCGAACCAACCCTTCGAGCGACTTTACCATATCCACTACTACCTCGTTCGTGATCCCCGAAACAGCCGGCTTGTATATCGATTACCCCAACAATTCGGGGAACCGGAATATTCTCATAGCAAACGCTGCTGTCAACAATAATGATCTGATGCTTAACGGCAAACTAACGATCAAGGCGGGTAATGTGTACGTGGGACCTACCAATGGTACCACCAATAACAATAACGATATTGAATATTCGGGCGATGGTAACTCTACCATAGTTATCGACGGTGGGCGTCTGTTTGTAAATGGTCAGATACGCCGCAGCACAGCAACGACCACCGGCATTCTCAAATACTATCAAACGGGGGGTGATGTAACCATCAATGGCCAAGGTGCAGATGCTACCTCACTGACCCGTGCAAAGCTGGAAGTGGTAAATAGTGGAAGCGTATTCAATATGTCGGGCGGAACCATCACCATTGTGCAGGGAAGCGGAACATCCTTTGGCGACCTATACCTGCGACCTGCCAGCGGAAGCGTTACAGGAGGTCAGATTATTTTTACCCAAACCCCCGCCTACTGGACAACCATTGATGCTGCACAAAATTACCGGATGGATGCCAATATTGCTCTCAACCACCTTACGATTACCGGTAAAGTTAGCGGTACTGCACGAACCGCTACCGTAAACCTTATGGTTAATCCCCTTACCTTAAATGGTTCCCTAACTTTAACCAATAATCAAAGCTATTTGGTAGCCAATAACCTTGACGTTACCATCAAGGGCGATCTGATTAACAATGGAACCTATACCCCAGGCACCAACACAACTACCTTCAACGGTGGAGTTCAGAATATTATTGGAAGTTCATCCACCAGTTTTAACCATCTTGTCGTCAATCCCGTTACCTCACTTTCACTGTCCAATGCTATCACGGTAAGTGGTAATCTTACGCTTTCGAGCGGTACGCTTATTTGCGGCAACAATGCTGTAAACCTCTCTGGTAATCTTACCAACAATGCCACTTATACCGACAATGGCAATGGCACCGGTATTATGCTGGTGGGTTCAACCTTGCAATATGTTTCGGGTACCGGTACTTTCAGCACCCTTACCCTTAACAATGCCAACGGGGCACGATTACAAAGTTCTATCACGCTCAACAAAAATCTGGTGCTGGTTCAGGGAATTTTCAACATCAATCAATACATGCTTACCCTTGGAGTAAACAGTATTATCGATGGAGCGCCCTTCAATGCAGCTAAAATGATTGAGGTTGATGGAGTTTTCAGCAATGTGGGCATACGAAAATACTTTAGCGCTTACAGCGGACCAGCACTCACTTTTACCTATCCCCTGGGCGTAACAGGGAAATATACTCCGGCGGTGTTTACTTATACCAATAACAATCTGACCGGATATGTTCGTGTCAACGCCATCAACGATCATCATCCTGGAGTAATCGATCCGACCAAAGTACTTCAGTACTACTGGGAAGTTCAGAACAATGCCGTTTCAGGTGTAAATGGTAGCCTGATATTTTACTATAAAAATACTGATGTTCTTGGGGATGAATCGAGCTACGTAGCTGCCCGAACGATCGGAGGTACCAGCTGGAGCAAAGCTGCCCCCGGCCCATTGACCGATAATGTAGATGAAAGTAACAACACAATCACTTTTAATCTGGTAAATGCCAGCGATTTAAATGGTGAGTTTACCGCAGGTGAAGATCCGGCTATTCCTAATAATATTCCTCAGTATACTTCGGTAAAAGATGGTAACTGGAACGACCCAACAGTGTGGACACAAACGGGAGGCGACCCCTATACGCTTACAGGGAGCCCCAACGGCTTTATTGTAACCATCAGCAGCAACGACACAGTAACCATCAATCAAAATCAAGCCTTCACATATAAGACAACAATCAATGGAACCCTGCGGGCAGTACAGCCCTATTATGGACATAACCTTGGTATTGTAAGTGGATCCGGTACGCTCTATCTCGATGGGGGGCCATTCCCTGCCGGCCGTTACGACAACTTTATGGATTGTGCTACCGGCGGAACCCTTGAGTATGGGGGAAATACAAATTATAATGTAGTCGCTGACCTGTACAGCAACATTCGAAAATTACGTTTTACCGGCAGTGGCAACCGTTATCTGCCCAATAAAGACCTTACCATATGTGAACAGTTGCTCATCAATGGCCCAACCGTGGATAATTCGGTCAATAACCGAAAGCTTACCATCAAAGGCACGTTCGAACGTTATGGTACAGGCACTTTTAAGGCTGGTTCGGGGACATATGCAATCGTAGAGTTTGCAGGCACGAGTGCACAAAGTGTAGGTGGCCCTACCGGCGATTTCACAGGAACCAACAAGTTTTATCACCTGAAAATAAACAATAGCCTTGGATTGTCCATAGGTTCTGGAGGAACTATTGAGGTAGCTGGTAATCTGTATCTTACATCGGGCCGCATCATTACCAGTGCTACCAATCAGCTCAAGATCGTCAACACAGCCATAAATTGCGTTGTACCCACGGGTGGTTCTTCGGCCTCGTATGTCGATGGACCCCTGACCAAACGCATTTTAGCAGGCGATAATTTTAAGTTTCCCGTAGGCAAAGGAACTGTTCTGGGGAACAAAATTACCCTCTCCTCTACACAGCCTGGTACTATTGATTGGACGGTAGAGTTTTTCACCCCTAACAGCACCTATACCTCCTATGCGGCTCCGCTTACCTATGTCAACGCTATGGAATACTGGAGGGTTTCGGCGGTTGCCGGTAGTCAGGCTTATGTTGGATTGGACTGGGATCCGGCCAGCGACTTAACCCCATTGATGACACAAAACGGGCTATCGGATATGCGGGTAGCCTACGATAACGCAGGTACCTGGACAGAATTATCGTCGACGGCCAGTGGCACCACAAGCAACGGTACCGTTACTACAGCATCTCGGGTAACTATCCCTGGTGCCGGCAGCATGAACTATACCACCGCATGTATTAATACCACCAAACCGAAAGCACGACTCAATCCTTCCGGTCCTGTTTGCGGTACCGCAGGTATACCTGTATCCTTTACCGGATCCGTTCGTCCGTTTAATTACATACTTAACTATACCAAAGATGGTGTACCTCAGACACCTGTTACGGTTACCTCTGAACCATACGTATTACCCACCGATGCTATTGGTGCCACATACCAGCTTACCAGTTTTGTTTACAACGATCCTGCCGATCCTACCACCGGCGTGGTAGATCCCACCCCTGTAACCACTTATACCGTTCCTACAACCGCCAATGCCGGACCTGATCAATCGCTTTGTGGTGCTACTTCTGCAACACTGGCAGCCAATACCCCTGTGGTAGGTACCGGATTATGGAGTATTGCCTCGGGACTGGGAGGTACTGTTGTTACACCCACAGCGCCCAATAGCCAGTTTAACGGTATTAATGGTAATACCTATCACTTGGTATGGTCTATCAGCAATGGAGGATGCGTTTCACGCGATACTGTACTTATCGATTTTCCCTTACTGCCAAGCCCTCCCACTGCATTTATTGTCTCCGACAATAGCGTTTGTCAGGGTGATTTAGGTGTTGCGTATTCAGTAGCCAACGATCCGACGGTAACTTTCAACTGGATTTACTCAGGATCTGGAGTCACCTTTAATGGATCGGGTAATGCGGTTACGGTCGATTATTCTGTAACTGCAACTTCAGGGAATATTGGAGTCTACACCACCAATGGTTGTGGCAATAGCGACACCCTCGAGTTGGCAGTAACAGTACATGGTTTGCCCAATGCAAGCCTTGCTGTGTCAGGGAGTGCTACGATATGTGATGGCGATTCCACTACGCTTACCATTACCATTTCAGGCGGTACTTCACCTTATAATGTCATCCTCAACGATGGTACATCAAATTATAACCTTAACAATATCACCTCGCCCTACCTTTACAATACAGGAGCCCTTAACTGGGTAGGACCATCGTCCCAACGTACCATCACTTACAGTATACCCACTGTCACCACCTCCGACGGTTGTGTGAACGCGGGATCTAATACAGTAAATGTCAATGTGTATAAATTACCGGATACTGGTCCTTTCTATCATAAACCCAACAAATGATATGGTAATCAATAGCTTTGTCAACCATTGCAAGTTATAAACGACAAAAAAGCCAGCTTCTTCAGCTGGCTTTATCTTTTACTATCAGGGGATATACTCAAACCCGCAATAGGGTACCAGCACAGGCGGTATTTTTATGCCCTGGGGGGTTTGATTATTTTCGAGCAAAGCTGCTACGATTCGGGGCAAAGCCAGGGCACTGCCATTGAGCGTATGGGCCAGACGAGTTTTTTTGTCGACTGGGTCGCGAAAACGCAGTTTCATACGATTGGCCTGAAAGGTTTCAAAATTCGATACAGAGCTTACCTCGAGCCACTTTTGCTGGGCTGCTGCATATACCTCAAAGTCGTAGGTAAGTGCCGAGGCAAAACTCATATCGCCCCCACAGAGTTTTACAATTCGGTAGGGTAGTTCGAGTTTTTGCACCAAACTCTCCACATACGCCACCATTTCGTCGAGCGCCTGATACGAACGATCGGGATGCTGTATCTGTACAATCTCCACCTTGTCGAACTGATGCAGACGATTCAGCCCCCTAACATCCTTGCCATAAGAACCGGCCTCACGACGAAAACAGGGCGTATAGGCCGTATTTTTGATGGGAAGTTCATCGGCCTCGAGGATAACATCGCGATAAATATTGGTTACCGGCACCTCGGCCGTAGGAATAAGATAAAAGTTGTCGGCTGTGACATGATACATTTGACCTTCCTTATCGGGAAGCTGACCCGTACCAAATCCCGAGTCCTCGTTGACCATGAGCGGAGGCATCACTTCGGTATAACCGGCTTTTTGAGCCTCATCCAGGAAGAAGTTGATAAGTGCCCGCTGTAGTTTAGATCCCTTACCCAGATAAACAGGAAAACCTGCACCGGTTAGCTTTACCCCCAGTTCAAAATCAATAATCTGGTATTTTTTAGCCAGATCCCAGTGCGGCAGGGCATTATCGGGCAGTTGCGGCATTCTGCCACCCGAACGCACTACGACGTTGTCCTCGGCAGTTTTGCCAGCAGGAACACTGGGATGCGGCAGATTGGGCAAAAGTACCAGCATATTTTCGAGCTCTTTCTCAAGCGACGCCATGCGGTCCGAAAGCTGTTTAATTTCTTCCTTCAGCTGAGCGGTCTGCTGACGTGCCTGCTGTGCTTCTTCATTCTTACCCTCCTTGATAAGTTGACCAATCTGCTTCGAGATGCGATTCATTTCGGCCTGCGTAGCATCGAACTGTTGCTGCGTCTGCCGACGTTGTGCATCCAGCTCAAGCACCCGATCCACCAGCTCGAGCTGTTTAAAATTTTTTACCTGTAAACGCTCCAGAACATATTCTTTGCGCTCCTTTAACAGATTCAGTGTAAGCATACCTTAAAATTTCTTTCTGATATTTTATTAAGATTCTGACTTTATTGGCCAGGATTGAAGCACTTTACTACTGTCCGCCAAATAATAGTGGTTTATGTTTAAAAAACAAAAAAGGCTCTGCAATTTAGCAATATCATTGCTACCTCACAAGAGCCTGCTGAATATAATTTTTTCGCGGTTTATTCCTGCGGAATAACGGACACGACCGATTTTTCGCCACGCGATTTTTTAAACACAACCTTCCCATCGACCAAGGCAAAAAGCGTATGATCCTTGCCCATGCCCACATTTAATCCCGGATGATGCACAGTACCACGCTGACGAACAATGATATTGCCTGCTTTGGCCGTTTCGCCGCCAAAAATCTTTACACCCAGGCGCTTACTTAATGAATCACGGCCGTTTTTTGAACTACCAACGCCTTTTTTATGAGCCATATCTTTTCAATTTAATAAGTTTCACATTATGCTTCAGCGCTGCTTTCTTCTTCCCCTGCAGCAGCTTTTGCTTTACGGGTAGTTTTTTTGGCTGTTGTCCCACCCAATACAATATCTTCGATTAAGATCTGGGTGAAATATTGCCGGTGCCCATTGAGTTTTTGATACCCTTTCCTTCTCTTTTTCTTAAATACAAGCACCTTATCGCCTTTGACATGTGCCAGCACTTTTGCCTGAATACTTGCTCCTTCGACGGTAGGAATACCTACTTTGACATCCCCGTCGTTATCTACCAGAAGCACTTCGTTGAAGGTTACGCTGGCCCCTTCTTCATTCTCAAGCCGGTGGACGTATATCTTCTGATCTTTCGTCACTTTAAACTGCTGACCGGCAATGTTTACAATTGCATACATTGTTTTCTCTGATTTTCAGTTTTCCTCTAAAAAATGGACTGCAAATGTAATATTTTTATTTTAATTGTAATAAAGCAAACTATTTTTTTATGGTTTCATGAAATTTCAAAAGATACGGTTTCCTCCATAAAAATACATATAATTTCCCGACAGAGAATAGTGAAAATTATTGGCTTTCGGGCATTTTGTTCATAGTGTTGGTATTTTCGGCCAACACACCTGCACTCTCATGCTGTTCAGTAGCTCCTTGTTGGGGAATTTCAGTGTGAGCAGGTTTAAGAGCATGATACAATCGTGCAGTAGACCATACGGCAAAACGCCCTAAATTCCAGACAATAAGTATAGCGACATACAGTAAGATGGTAGCAAGAATAATCAAAAAAAATATAGTTGCTGCATCACCTTGTTTTACACGGGTAAAGGTTTTTCGGTAAGAAAGTCCTGGGATGCCGGTACGTATGGAATAGCCTTTTGTTCCGAAGGCGCCCCATTTGGTGCGAAAGCTGGTGGATAAGCCGGATTTACTGAGGTTCAACCCCCATCCTTTGCCCATGTTAATCCGACGATAGTACCTGAGTCCCATGGCTATTTTTTTTTTTACAAAGTTATAACCATTCTGAGTTTTTCAACAACAGATATATCAACGCAATACCTCCAACCGACTGGCATCGAGGCGTAGGAAAATAAACAGCAACAACGTAAAAGCCCAGAGCGACGATCCACCATAGCTAAAAAAAGGTAACGGAATACCTATCACAGGCAGTAGTCCTATTGTCATGCCTACATTTATCGCCACATGCATAAACATTATCGTTGCTACACCATAACCATATATGCGACTAAAGGCCGAACGCTGTAATTCACTGAGATGGAGAATACGCAAAAGCAGAATCACAAAGAGTCCCAAAACTATGAATGATCCCACAAAGCCCCATTCTTCACCTACCGTACAGAAAATAAAATCGGTACTTTGCTCAGGAACAAAGTTGAATTTTGTCTGGGTACCCTGCAGAAAACCCTTGCCGAAAAACCCTCCCGATCCTATGGCTATCTTACTCTGCGCTACATTGTACTCTGCACCTTTAGGATCCGACTCTTTACCCAACAGTATATTGATTCGCTGCTGCTGATGGGGTTGCAAAAAATTATCAAAAAAATAGTCGATAGAATAGGTAAACCCAATTGCCACAAACGTAAGGAATACAATCCAAAACACATAGCGTATTTTCTTGCGAACTATGTTGACAAGAGCAATAACCCCCATCACCCCTGTGGCAAAAAGCAGATAATAGTATGGATTATCGGGAAAATGTAACAGGCGGACGGCAATCATGCGGGAGAAAAAATAACTGATTGTCAAACCAACAATGGCGACCAATAGTTCAGGTATACGCTGCCGAACAATAAAAAATGCTATCAATGCAATGACGAGAATGACGATCAATACGGTGAAAGGCGATGCAACAAGTGCAATCAGTGAGAGAAATACCAGCAAAAAACCAAAAAGCAGGATTATCCCCGGAAATCCTTCCCGGTAAAAGGTTAAAGTAAAAGCTGCAAAAACTACAACCGACCCAATATCGGGCTGCAATGCAATCAGGACAGCTGGAACAGCAATGATTATCCCGGCAATAATCCATGTTTTAAGTTTATCGGAACGAGCATTGTAAGAACTGAGATATTTGGCCACAGCCAGACAGGTGGCCACCTTAGCAAACTCGGTAGGTTGCAAACGAAGTTGACCGATTTCGAACCATGCACGCGCACCATTTACTTCTTTTCCAAGCACAAGCACCAGCATCAGGCTGATAAGCGACAGCGCATAAATAAAATAAGCAAAGAACGAAAAAGCCCGGGTATCAATCGAAAGACTAATAAGCGCCAGTACAATTGCAGCACCGATCCACAACATCTGCTTCCCGTAACGCATATTCCAGTCGAAAATGCTGCGGTGCTCCTCGGAGTAAACAGCAGCATAAATGTTTACCCATCCCATCAGTACCATTACCAGATACAGGATGATGGTAAACCAGTCGACTCGAGCCCAAACATTGACATTTCTTTGCATGTCATTATTTTTTAGGGTAAATAATTGTTTTGGTACGCAGGTATTCCTCGTACCAGGGACGCGTAATGGTATCGGTAAGATATTTTTCAATCATCAGGCTGGCTATGGGCACAGCAATGGTAGCACCGAAGCCGCCATTTTCGATATAAACGGCGATAGCGATTTTGGGGTTATTGCGTGGTGCAAAAGCAATAAAAATAGAATGATCATCCCCATGAGGATTTTGGGCAGTACCAGTTTTTCCGCATATATCCAGTCCTTTTACTGCACCGTTGAGGGCGGTACCGCCACCGGGTCCATTTACCGCCCGATACATACCTTCCACTACAATATCAAAGAGCGAACTGTCGAAAGCGGTGTATTGTTTCTGTTTGAAACGCATATCAATAGAATCATAACCATTGATAAGTCTTACCGAGTGCGGAATATAATAATATCCTCGGTTGGCTATAATTGCAGCCATATTGGCCAGTTGTAACGGTGTAATTCCAATTTCACCCTGTCCTATCGATAGGGAGATAATAGTAACCGAGTTCCACGAGTTACGATAAATACGATTGTAGTACTCCAGACTGGGAATATTGCCCCCCAATTCATGGGGCAGGTCGGTCTGTATTTTTTTACCCAATCCAAAGCTCATTACCAAGTCGCGCCAGTGCTGGTATGCCGAAAAACGGTTTTTCTCTTTGGGGTTGTCAATAATGCGCCTAAACACATTGCAAAAGTAGGCATTACACGAATATTGTATACCACCGATCAGGTCGAGAGGTGTAGGATGCACATGACAGCCTACATGAACAGGACCTACCGTATATCCTCTAGCACAGCCGAAGGTACTCTGTGGCGTAATAGCACCCGTTTGCAGTCCCACCAGTGCATTCAGCAACTTGAAGGTCGAACCGGGAGGATTTTTTGATTGCAAAGCCCGATTGAAAAGCGGATTCGAAGGGTCGTCCCGTAACCGTACAAAATTGATTGCTCGTGCCCGTCCAATGAGCATTTGCGGATCATACGAAGGATTAGATATGAGTGCCAGTATTTCGCCGGTTGCCGGTTCAATAGCCACAATACCCCCGCGGAAATTTTTTATCAGCTTTTCCCCATACGCCTGCAAATCGGCATCGATGGTTGCCGTTACATTCTTCCCCTGCACAGCAGGTCGATCAAAACGGCCATTGGCCAACGAACCCTTGATACGATTGTGTACATCAACCAGATAAATCTTTACCCCTTTCACCCCCCGAAGTTCTTTCTCATAAGCCTTTTCCATGCCGCTCATACCGATGTAATCACCCATCTGGTAGTAGGAATCATTTTTAATGTGCGATGAATCAACTTCACCCACATATCCCAGAAAATGGGCAGCAATCTTGCGCTCGTAGTGTCGCAATGTACGCGGTTGTACATAAAAACCCGGAAACCTATACAACTGTTCCTGAAATGCAGCATATACCGAGTCGGGAATCTGGTAAAGGAAAGGAGATGACTTGTAGCGGGAATAATTTCTGGCCTTCCGGATTGTCTGACGGACATACTCCGGTGTAATTCCCAAAATGGAACAAAAGGTAGCTGTATCGAAAGGTCGAAGCTCCTGCGGGTTGACCATAAGATCATAGGCAGCCTGATTGCTTACAATCAATTGTCCCTTGCGGTCGTAAATAAGCCCCCGGGCCGGGTACAATGTTACATAGCGTTGCGAATTGTTTTCGGCCGAAAACTTATATGAGGTGTCTATGATTTGCATGTAAAACAGGCGAATAAGATAAATCAAGACCACCAGAACAAATATCCCCGAAATGATGTAATACCGGTTTGCGAACTGATTGTTCATGGTAGATCCAATTTTCTCACCTGTTTTATCTATTTTTTAAAGAAAAAGAATTGACTGATTACAATAAGCAAACTCGTAAATACAGTACTCAGTAATACCCTTGCCAAGGTGGGGAAAAAATCCGACCAGCGAAACATTTCGATAAAAAAGAGGACGAAATGATGCAGAAAAACCATTACCAGAGTATATCCCACAAACCAGCGGATACCGTAGTAGTGAATGGTTGGCAATGTATCGGATTCATAATCCTCGCGGGGGGATATCCATTTTAGAACAGTAGGCCGAACAAAAGCCATCCAAGTACAGGCGGCAGCATGCATCCCCAGCGTATTGGAAAATAAATCAATGCACAAACCTAAAAAAAATGCCGTAATCAACATGGCCGAACGCGGCATATCAAAAGGCAACAGCAATATAAATAGAATGTAAAAATATGGATTGATTAAATTACTGAACTGTATTTTGTTGAAAATAAACACCTGCAACAATATCAACAGCAAAAAACGCACTATATAGGTTGGCAATCTATTCATTGATCACGGAATTTTCGAGGGTCACGCGTTCGGACAGTTTATTGTCGCTAATCAAATATACATAATATAAATTTTTAAAATCAGTGGATAAACGAACATTGATGCTGTAGAATGTCCCCATTGATACGGTATAATCTTCAACAATCCCAATCATCAAACCTTCGGGAAATAAATTTGAATAACCACTGGTAACAATAGTATCGCCGCGGGCAATGGGTACATGCAAGGGTATATCGTTCAATACTCCGGTACGATAATTGGTTCCTGACCATTCAAATGAACCGTAGTAATTGTTTTTCTTAAACTTGGCACTTACCCTGAATTTTCGGTTTAATACCGGCATTACTATCGCAAAATGTTTGCTGGTAGCTACTACCACACCCACTATCCCCTGGTCGCATACCACAGCCATGTTGGGCTTAACCCCTGCCTCTTCGCCTTTATCAATCGTAAGATAATTATAGGGCAGATGAACAGAGCTGTTGATGACACGAGCCACTAAAAAATGGCTGTCCGAACTGTCGGCACCCGTTTTCGTTACACGAGCTGCGTTAAGTTTTTTATAGTATTCCAGCGAATTTCGGAGGCTTTCGTTTTCGGCAACCAGTCGTTCATTTACTTCTTTTAATTTCATGTATTGCCGTATCCGCTCCTTTTTGAGCGATAGCCTGGCATGCCATTGTTGGGCAAAATTCAGATAGCTGATTTGATGGTAATGATTATACCTGACCACCAGTGAAATCGATATGCTCTCGAGAAGAAGAAACAGCAGGAGAAATTGATACTTAATCAGAAACTGAAGTAAATTTCTCATATAATTTCTTCTTCCGTAGATTATTTAAAAACCCGGTTATCGCATCAGAAAAGTAAAGCGATCGATATTTTTCAGCGCAATACCTGTACCGCGGGCAACCGCATGCAATGGGTCATCAGCTACATGGAAAGGTATCTGAATTTTATCGGTAAGACGTTTATCGAGACCCCTCAATAATGCGCCTCCTCCAGTAAGGAATATACCTTTCTGTACAATATCGGCATAGAGTTCAGGTGGAGTTTGTTCAAGAACGGCCACTATAGCCGACTCTATTTTTGAGATAGACTTATCCAGGCAGTGAGCTATTTCCTGATATGATATAGGTATTTCAATAGGCATAGCCGTCATCAGGTTGGGACCGCGAACAATATAATCGGCGGGTGGATCATCGAGATCGGCCAATGCTGAACCTACCCTGATTTTTATTTCCTCTGCGGTACGCTCACCGACCTTAATATTGTGCTGGTGTCGCATATACGACTGAATATCGGCTGTAAAACCATCACCAGCCACACGGATACTTTGGTTGCATACGATACCCCCCAGAGCAATAACTGCTATCTCGGTAGTGCCACCTCCAATATCCACCACCATACTCCCCTCCGGAGCCTCCACATCGATTCCTATCCCCAGCGCTGCGGCCATTGGCTCGTATATCATATACACCTCACGTCCATTGGCATGCTCGGCCGAGTCGCGTACAGCACGGATTTCTACATCCGTACTCCCCGACGGTATACTTACAATCATTTTTAACGCCGGATTGAACAGCTGATTTTTTTTGTTGACCAACTTTATCATGCCCCGTATCATCTGCTCGGCAGCGTTAAAGTCGGCTATCACTCCATCCTTTAGCGGACGTATGGTCTTTATATTTTCGTGCGTCTTGCCATGCATCTGCTGGGCGGCATGCCCTATCGCTATAAGCTTACCGGTCTTGGTGTCGATGGCAACTATCGAAGGTTCATCAACTACAATCTTGTCGTTATGAATGATAATGGTATTGGCCGTACCCAAATCCATTGCTATCTCCTGTGTCAGGAACGAAAACAGGCCCATAATCAAACGTAATTTATTAAAATAATACTATTTTTCCCGGTTGCTAAATTATAAAATTGCCAATTTATTCCTGCATTTTTCGAATATTTTTTTTAAAATACTCACCCGCTCCAAGGTTTCTGTCTAACAAAAAACTATTACGGCCACATCCTCTAAACTAACTTCAATAGGTATATTGCCCAAACATGCAAAAAGCAAAAAACATCAGCTAACCTATACACAAAAATTCACTTTTGAATTACCTTTGCCCATGCTAATTGCAATACAAATCATTTGCAACGCATACAAGTCTGCTTGTTCCCGCTAATTATCTGCCCCGGAACATAAAAAGGCGAAATCTTTGATAAAAACATTTTTCGATAAAAAACTTTGTGTATGGAGATCTTTAATACAAAAAAGAACTTGCGGAATTTGCTGGACAGACAACCCAATCACTATCGCATTGGATTTGTGCCGACCATGGGAGCGCTGCACGAAGGGCACCTATCGCTGGTGCGTTGTTGCAGGGCAGAAAACGATATTGTAGTAGTAAGCATTTTTGTCAACCCCACTCAGTTTAACGATAAAGAAGACCTGGCAAACTATCCCCGAACGCTTGATCGCGATCTGGAACTGTTGCGTCAGGAAAACACCGACGTAGTTTTTTGTCCAACGGTTGAAGAGATGTATCCCGAACCCGATACGCGCACATTTGATCTGGGAGGGCTCGATGCTACAATGGAAGGGGCTTTCCGTCCAGGGCACTTCAATGGTGTAGTGCAAATTGTCACTAAACTCTTCGATGTGGTACAACCCCATAGGGCCTACTTTGGCGAAAAAGACTTTCAGCAGCTGACCATTATACGGTATATCGTAAATCAATTGCATATTCCGGTACAAGTAGTTTCCTGTCCCATAGTCAGGGAACCCGATGGACTGGCCATGAGCTCCCGCAATATGCTGCTCGGCCCGAATGAGCGTCAGGCGGCTCCCATCATCTCACAGGTACTGTTTAAGGCCAAAAACCTGAAACATACCCTATCAGTCGATGAACTGAAAAAATGGGTTGTAGCACAAATCGATGCCAATCCTTACCTGAAAACAGAATACTTTGAGATTGTAGATGACGTAAAACTCCAACCTGTGAGCAGCTGGGAAGATCCTGTATCGAAGGTAGGCTGTATTGCAGTGCGAGCTGGCAAAATCCGCCTCATCGACAATATCCGGTTTTAACTTCTCCCAAAATCAAAATTGATCTACACCTCAACCCATTTCAAAAAAGACTGTAGTTAATTAAGGAAAAATCAATATCTACCCGCTATTGTTGTTCATACGGGTTAGAGATTTGCTGTGTGTGAGAAAGAGCAGAGATATATTGCTTTAATATGCTTGTCCTTAAAGATATGTCGTAGGTAATACTATGAACAGAAATCGTTGCTCCGGAAATTGCATCTACATTTTTTCCAACGACTAATTCATAGCTTCCGTCAAATCCTATAAACTGATTTAACCATTTTTTTACGGTAATTTCGTGCCCATGCGATGCTTCATAATTAAATATTTTCACTGCCCTGACAGTAGCGGTACTATCGAACAATATAAAATAATCGAAATACTCATAAAATTCATTGTTAAACTTGTCGGGCAAGGAACAAACGCCCGCCCGACAGGTTTTAACTCTACCAATAAAAACATATCCTGTTTGTTGCTGACAATGGCCAATTTTATAGTACCTTTCATGCAAAGAATCCAATACCAAGCTATCATTCAATCTTATCAGGACCGTGTGTTCGCACTGATAGGTATTTTTTATTTCTTTCGTCAATTGCTTTGGAGCAAAATTCATATCATGCTGCGCAAGACAGGTTATAGAGATAATACAAAAGACAAATATTACCAACCGCTTCTTCATCCTACCGCCATTTTACTAACTATTAATTTTTAAAACATATAAGCCACCAAGGACCATGAGAAATGCCGCAAAGAATTCAGGGAATGTGTAATTCCGCGCTTTCTTTGCGGTTAATCTCATTTCTCATGATACATTGATGCATTGTTTATCTAACATAATCGTTTAATCATTTAGAACATAATTCCAAAACCGGCATTGAAAACTTTGTTGTATTTACTATCGGCTTTTGATTTCATAAACTGGATATCTGTTTTAAGAACTGCTCCATTGGTCAATGAGAAAGTCAACCCTGTAGTGATAATGGTATTATCATATTTATCATTTTTGGCAATTATATCTTCAACCGCAAAATGCGTATTATATGCCTCATAGCGGACAAACGGCATAAGTTCGTATTTAATGTTATTCATCAAGCGTAGTACATTGTATCCTATTTCGGCATAATAACCCAGCATGGCACTGCCAAGGTCGTTATAGACTCCGTTTTTTGAGGTAAAAATATTGTATTGCTTTGTATTCCCTAACATAGTATAATATAATTGGCCGGTAACTTTTAAGCCTTGATAGCTATATCGCAAGTCGGCTCCTACCATGGCTATGTTTACTACCGAAGAATCAGCTTTTTTACGTAATACAACACTGTCTTCAGGTAAATTACTGAACAGCCGGCTTTGTGATTTGCCGACATATCCCGATACACCCACATTTAGGTTTTTAATCCCATAGTACTCCAGTTTACCTGTAAAACATGGCGAAGATAAATATGCTTTTGATCCTTTCTGTCGGCCTTCACGCAAAGTTTTACTGCCCGAAAATATCCCACCCGTGGCATCATATCCATTAAATCCATTTACCACATACAATTGATACTTCATATTGACAGGTATAATATTTCCGGAAAAACCCAAACCGATTTCGCGCCAGGTGGTGGGTGAAATCTTATTATCTATAATGGGTCTTTCCACGCCATTAAAGGTTGTTGGTTCGTGATACTCGTTGATAATACCCATGGGTATCAATAACAAACCCGCCCTGAAATTAATGTAAGGATTAATTTTATGTTGCAGAAACATTTGCTCTACCCATAATTCTTTTGCATACTCAAATTCAATTTCCGACACAAATTGTGTTTTACTTGAAAAATTGTAGCCAACAAACAAGACATAGCGATGTAAATCAAGCACTCCTGTTTCTTTGACATCCTTATTGAGGGGTTGGTTGTAATGAACCTCACCATAACCGCCAATGGCGAGGCCAGGCTTACCGCTAAGCATTCTCTCAACGCTATTGGCATAATAATTCTGGATAGAATCTTTTTCCTGAGCATTCATGCTGAATGCTATAAAAAGTGCAATAATAAATGTTACCGTTCTCATTTTTTAGTTATTTAGTTAAACATACGACACTGGATTGCCTCACATAATTCTGTAAGAAAATTGTTTGGCATTGCAAAAGTACCTTCATGCTTCGCTGCATACCATCCTCAAAAATGAGGATTTTTGGAAAGCTTCTAACCAAAAATTGTGATAACAAAACAAACCCTTACTGAACGCAAGGACAATGATGATCTGCTAACACGTCCAGTGTCAGTTCAAGACACGACAAAGATTTAGCGTAATAAGAAAACTTAAGGTTTTACATGCAAAGCACAGAGAAGCGAACTCCGACAAAGGAGCCAATCAGAGAAAATAGTAGATTATTGTAATCAGAATTCGATGTTTCTACATTACACCTGCATTTATATCACGCATATAAACTATATATATTCATCACCAAGATTCAGCTTTACATCATTTACAAACTGCCTGATCATCTGTTCATTTTTCAGGCTGCAAATGAGCAGTACATTATCGGTATCTACTACAATGTAGTTATCGAGACCTTCTATCACGACACATTTATCGTTAGCCGAACGGATAATATTCCCCGAGGCATTGTAGGTGAGCATTCTGGGATGACTCAAATGATTACCGTTTCCGTCCTTTTGCAAATGCTCAAAAATAGAACCCCATGTACCCAGATCAGACCAGCCAAAATCGCCACAACGAACAAAAACATTGTCGGCCATTTCCATAACCCCATAGTCAATGGAAATATTTTTGCACCTGGGATAAATTTCATTGATAAAACTGACCTCCTGTGGAGTATTCAATAATGTCTTCCCTTCCTCGAAAAGCGAAAAAATATCGGGAAGAAATTTACGAAATGCGGTTGTAATGCTTTCGACCGACCAGAAAAAAAGCCCCGAATTCCAAAAAAATTCGCCACTTTCAACAAAAACTTTGGCCATTTCATAATCGGGCTTTTCGGTAAATGTTTTTACCTTTTTAAAGTTGGGATAAGAATCAAGAAAATCCTTAATATTTCGATTTGGATTATTATCCTTTTCCGATTTGCCATTACTATCGATTTGGATGTAACCATAGCCCGTTTCGGGGCGGCTGGGTCGGATGCCAACCGTGAAAAGCCCGTCGATTTTCGTAGTAGCCTCAAGAATCTCTGAGGCAATATTTAAAAAAGCTTCCTCGTCCACGATACGGTGGTCGGATGGGGCAACCACCATCGATGCCGAAGGATTTTGAAGCGAAATCTTGGATACGGCATAGGCAATACACGGAGCTGTGTTACGACGGAATGGCTCGAGTAGTAAATTTTCGGGCAGTAGCTGGGGTAATTGCTCACAAACCAGCGATTCGTAACTTGCATTGGTAACTACCAGTATGTTTTCCGTCGGGATAATTCGGGCAAAACGATCAAAAGTTTGCTGCAGCAAGGTACGACCGGTATTAAGAATATCGAGAAACTGTTTGGGACGCGATTCCCGGCTGAAAGGCCAGAATCGGCTACCCACCCCTCCGGCCATGATCACACAGTAATGGTTTTTGTTCATAGTGCTGTTCATTCGTTTTGATTTCCCGAAAACTGGTTGTGGACAACCGAGTTTTCTTTCGGCGAAGTTAGCAAATATTTATTCAAATCGACAACCAGCAATGCCGAAATGAACCAACTGGATATGTTTTCATGGTTTTATAAGTCCCTGTGAAATAGCGTATATGGTAAGACCCGACACAGTCCTTATTCCGGTTTTTTGTGAAATATTTTTCCGGTGGGTTATCACCGTGTTGATGCTGATATTCAGGATATCGGCAATTTCCTTATTTGATTTGCCCGATGCCAAGTGCAGTAAAACCTGTGTTTCTCTGTCGCTCAGCGCATTTGTGTGTTCGCTTGCCGAACGGCCTTCGACATATTCCTGCATCCTCTTTAGTTTACCGGCAATAATTTCGGGCGAGTCGTGGAGGGTAATTATCTCATTAAAAAGCTCCATCAGCTGTTGGTCAAAATACATATACTGAATTGCGATCCATGCTATCTCTGGGCATGCACTTTTGATGGTCATGAAATAACGCAGGCGATTTACCACTAAAATGGGATTAACCATTACCAGCAAATGAGGCCTGCGATGATATAGCTGAGATATTTCATCAAGATCGGCAGGCAGTATAACATCATACCGCAAATGTGATTTGCTCAGCACTGAACATAGTCCTTCCCGAAGTATTACCGAAGGTTCGACAATCGCTATATGCAGGGTTTTATTTGCTTTTTCCTTTAACATAAGCTTCCAGTTGACCCACCAAAGGGATGAGCACGTGGTCTTCGATCTGTGAATGAATAGCTAAATCTGACTCCAGCTCAAACAAATGGGTAAGTAATCGCCGACGCGACGACTGATCGTCTCGAGCAGGTAAATATCGAATCAGCAAATTCTTTAAGTCTGATAGTTTTTCTTCAATATCATCGTGGTGATCCTTATATTCTTCAACCGAATACCCCTTGCTGACCAGCCGGTTACCTTCTCCTTCCAATGCAGCGTAAAGTTCGGTAACATAAGGAAACACGATCTGATTTTCATAATTGAGATGTTCCAATACTTCGCCAAAATATTCATTGAAAAATTTTTCAATCAGGATAATTTCTTCCTGGTTTGCAGAACCCTTCATTTGCCCTATGAGTTGCAATATTTGCGGATAAATCTCGTCAGTAAAATACTGATGATCTTTTTTCAGATATTGTAAAATCACCGGTATATCCTCAAAAGTGAGATTACAGGTAACCTCGTGGCTGGTTCCGCTGAAAAGTTTTGCCAGTGAAATAAATAATTCTGGATTGATATTGTGTTCGGCGCAAAGCTGAGCTACAGTTTTTTCCTTCAGCGGAAAACCAATGCCAAAATGCTCGAACATAAGGGATAGATACGGATTCTCCAGCACCAGTTCGGCTACTTTGGTTTCGGGTGTTACTTTGATATGGCAAAAATGAAACATTTTACTTTTTTCAATTATAACAGACGAGGCTTAAAAAGGTTGCCTTCCTCTGTATCGCTACAGTAGGTAATTTGGCACAAAAAACCTATTACCTTCTGACCGCTGCAATTTTTCTACTTGAGAATACATCATGTTGTTCACATTCATTAGATGCGTTAACAATAATTGTGATTCTGATATTATCTAACATATACTGATAAAAAAAATCAACATACTGCAATCACTCACGAACTTTCTCAATATTTTTTTCAAAATAGCAAAAAAATATCTACTTTTGTTTAATAATCAAAAACTTAATTTGACAAGTCTGGGATAGATTTTATCTAAATTGTTAGATACATGTAATACGCACAATAATATGATGTCCATGGAAAAAAGGAAAGTAACGGTTAAGCATTATCTTAACTATCGCGCCAAAGAACGCATTTTTCAACGCGATAAGTTTTTTCCCCTGTATATTCAGATTATCGTTAACGGAAAAAAAGCACAGATAAAAAGTCGTATTCAGGAATATCTGAAAATTTACCGAAGCGACATCGAACGTCTTACGCAGAATAATGCTGAATACTACAATCTGATTCTGGAAGGTTACTTTTCCGAACGATTGCTCGATACCATTGAGAAAAAACAGATATTTCCACTCTATCATCTGATGAACGATGAAATAGCCGTTCTAAAACGTATCATTATTAGTATGCGGCCTTTCGACAATAAAGATTTCACACTATTCAACTTTGGGTGGGAATACCAGATGCATACCACCGAGATTACTAAAATTTTCGACAACCACATCAAAGAACAATTTAAAAAAGAACTGCACCAACTTTTTCTGCGTACCATCGACCAAGACGATAACCGCCAGTTATTCAAGATAGTCAATTTTTTCATCAATTACCTCAATTGGAATAATTCCTTCAGCAGTACGTATGAGGCAGCTTCGGAAATCATGGCCGAAGAAATTAAACTGATCGAAAATCTCATCTCTAAAGAACTGTATACCTCCATCAAAGCCTATCTGGCCTATCTGGGTAAAGTAAATATTGTCAACCGTTTGTTTGAACGTCGTCAGGAGGGAAGGATTACAACCTTATCTTATCTCGACTGGCAAACCGAGGTTAAAGATCAGGTGTATAAAGAATTTATTGCGCTGGTAGGCGAGCAAAAAGCGCTTGAATACATCATCAGCCTCGACAGCATTCTGCAACGTACCATTAAGCCAGGCGCAACAGCCGCATAGGTCCTTTTTTTTGATTTGAGGGGAAAAGACTAACTTTGCGCCAATTTTCGGAAAAAAATGGAATGGGATTTATACCTTTACAACACGTTAAGCCGGAGGAAGGAGAAATTTGAACCTATCAATCCACCGCACGTGGGAATGTATGTGTGTGGACCTACCGTATACGGTGACCCCCATCTGGGACATGCACGACCGGCAATAACCTTCGACGTATTGTTCCGCCTGCTGCGACATTTAGGGTACAAGGTCCGCTACGTGCGCAATATTACCGATGTTGGCCACCTCGAGAACGATGCCGACGAAGGCGAAGATAAAATTGAAAAAAAAGCCCGAATCGAACAGCTCGAACCCATGGAGGTAGCCCAGCATTATACCAACCGCTACCGAAAATTTATGGAGGCCATGAATGTGCTGCCCCCCAGCATTGAACCTCAAGCCTCGGGTCATATCATCGAGCAGCTACAGCTGGTTGAATCCATCCTCAAAAACGGATACGCCTACGAAAATGAAGGATCGATCTATTTCGACGTAGAAAAATATCACCAGCGATTCCATTACGGCAAGCTTTCGGGTCGCGTGCTCGAAGAATTACTGAATCAAAGCCGCGAACTCGAAGGGCAGGAATATAAAAAAAATCCGGTCGACTTTGCCCTGTGGAAAAAAGCTACCCCTACCCACATCATGCGTTGGCCTTCGAAATGGAGCGACGGATATCCCGGATGGCACCTCGAATGCTCGGCGATGAGCCATAAATACCTGGGCGAAAAGTTCGATATCCATGGCGGGGGAATGGATCTGATATTTCCCCATCACGAATGCGAAATAGCCCAAAATGTAGCAGCTTTTGGGCAGGAATCGGTAAAATACTGGGTACACAACAATCTGATTACCATCAATGGGCAGAAAATGGGTAAGTCGCTCGGAAATTTCATAACGCTCGAGGAACTTTTTACAGGTACACACCCCTTGCTCGAACAGGCCTACAGCCCCATGACCATCCGGTATTTTATCCTCACTGCTCACTACCGCAGCACTCTCGATTTTTCAAACCCTGCCCTGCAAGCTGCCGAAAAAGCACTCAAACGCCTATGGGCAGCCCATAAAATTATCAATTCCCTGCCCACCGGCAATACTACCTCTTTCCCGCTTGAAGAATGGAAGAAAAAATGCTACGAAGCTATCTGCGACGACCTGAACACCGCCCAGCTCATTTCTAATATCATGGAAATTACGCATTTTATCCATGCCGCGCACGACCGAAAGGCAACCATTACTGCTACCGACAAAGTACAGCTCAATAGTCTGTTCAAACTTTTTGTCGAGGATATACTAGGTTTACAGCAGGAGGTTGGGACAACCGACAACCGGTTACTCGAAATCATAGGACGGCTGGTAGATATGATTCAACAGATGCGCGTGGCAGCAAAAGCAGGTAAAGATTATGCTACCTCCGACCGCCTGCGCAACGAACTGAACAAAATTGGCATTGAACTGCGCGACCGTAAGGATGGCTATGAGTGGTCATTGAAAGACGATTAGCAAACACAACCAGAAAGCAACCATCAATCGTTGTAAATCGCACATGAAGTTTTAAATGGATAATTCCCAACACATGAACCATTATCCCCCCACTCATCCCTCTCAAGTTTTTCAGTACTGCCCAGGTTGCGGGGCAAAATCTTTTATCTTTGACGGAGAAAAGCGTTTTAATTGCATCACATGCGGCATGGTATTTTATCTCAATGCAGCCACCGCTGTTGCTGTTATCATCAGACTTCCCGACGGACGTATTGTACTCACCCAGCGACGCTTCGAACCTGCTGCCGGTAAATACGACCTGCCTGGCGGATTTGTCGATATGGGCGAACGTGTAGAGGTAGCCGCTGTACGCGAAGTTCAGGAAGAAATCGGCATTTCACTCAACATCGATCAGCTCGAATTCTTAGCCTCTTTCCCAAATACCTACGAATACAAAGGCGTATGCTACTATACCTGCGATATTGCTTTTGTAGCCCATTACCACGGCAACGAAAATTTCGAAGCCATGGACGACGTCCAGCGCGTAATCACCCTCTTACCCGATGCCATTGATTACCGTACCATCTCTTTCGACTCTATCCGCAACATTTTGAAGCTTTATACCGAAAAATATAGACCAAAGTAAATCCCGGATCAAATTTGTATGGTTATAAAAAAAATATTACATTTGCGCCGCAAAATACATGGTGGATGTAGCTCAGTTGGTTAGAGTACCGGATTGTGGTTCCGAGGGTCGTGGGTTCGAGTCCCATCTTCCACCCATAAAAGGCTGTTGTGTACAACAGCCTTTTATGTTTTGTAATTTTTCGAAAATATTTTAGCATTTAACCGCTAAGTGTTTTGTGGCGAATAATGTAACAATTAGAGTTTCATTTTTTAAGACTTGTGAATTATTTGTATTTTTTACTCAAAAGTGAAATTATATGTAATTTTCTATGTTTTTTGATTAATAATGCATACATTTGTGATAATGTTTTCACTTAAAAGTGAAACATTTATAAAAAATATTCGTTAATTGTAAAACCCTGAATAATCAAAGTGAATTACGAAATTGTCGAAATGGAGCCATACAGCGGCAACAAAGCAAAGATATACTCTATTATTCCTGAGGGTGAAAAAGAAACATTATTTGAAAAGTTTGTTGATGAGTACAAGGCAAATTTCAAAGATGAAATAAAAGACATACTTAAAAGATTAATGCAAATTGGCCACACTACGGGAGCAAGAGAAAGTTTTTTTAAACACGAAGGCGATAACGAATTTGTTAGAAAATATGGGAAATATGTATGGGCTTTATACGATGATGAAGAAAGGAGATTGAGATTGTATTGCATAAGGTTTGCAAGCGTGGCAATAATTCTTGGAGGTGGCGGATATAAGGATAAGTCGGTTATAAAATGGCAAGATGATGAAAAACTGTCTAAAGAAGCAAGAAAAATAATGGCTTACTGTGAGTGTATTATAAAACAGCTTGATGATGGAGAATTACGCCTTTCAAAATATGGAGAATTAATAGGGAACTTAAAAAACTACGACAATGAATAAAATAACTAAAGCAAGAAAATATACCAGCTCTAAACTGCAAGAATTGTTAGAAGAAGTTACTCCACTAGAAATGGAGCAAACTAAGACTAAAATGCAACTTGCTGCTCGTATTGAAGATTTAATGAGAGCCAAAGGCTGGAACAAGTCACAGTTTGCACAAAAAGTCGGAAAAAATCCGTCTGAAATTACCAAATGGCTTAGCGGAACGCAAAACTTCACAGTTGATGTATTAACAGAGATAGCGTCAACACTTGGTGTTGAATTATCAGCATTGTTTGGTAAACAACAGGTTCAGGTAATATACAGAAGTGAATTTGTAGTTAAATCATTTGCAGCTCCAACAGTAATTAAACTCACAACCCCATACGAATATGGAATAGAAGTTTTTGGAATTTATACCTCTACAAATCAAGAAGTAAAATCTTCTTATTCACCATTATATCAAGCTCAAAATGGCTAAAATTGAAAATAAAGATTTTAATATCAAAATGCAAATAAGAGCAATTGAACTGTTGAGTAGCTCATTGAATTTGCCTACTAATCCTAATACGCCTGTAACAAATTTTAATTTCAATATAAGAATTGAGAGTCGTGCAGATGTAATCAATAAACTTGTTTTTGTAATTGTGCATGTTGAAATTAAAAATGATGACCAATCGGTGGTTCTTGGTACCTTATCGGTAAGTTGCATCTTTGAAATCGCTAATTTTGAAGATGTGATAAAAGTTGAAGCTGGCGGAAAAATAAATATTCCTCAACAATTAATAGAAACGCTTAATAATATTTCCATTTCTACAACAAGAGGTGTAATGTTCTCAACATTCAAAGGAACATTCTTGCACAGCGCTGTACTTCCAATCATTGACCATAAAAAATTTCAAGTCGGTAGTCAAAAAGTCGAAAAATAGGGTCGCATGTCATTTATTAGCATGACCATCAACACATGCGCCACTACCCACAACTACATTAATTTTTTTTCAGAAAAATTCGCAACCATTTCTATGACCGAACATCAAAAGATATATCGGTAGTTACTATTTTCCCTAAACCTAAAAACTAAGTATATGAGCATAAGACCAATAGCATTATTGTTGATTGGCCTGTTAACAGGCAGCCTGCTGATACAGGGACAGGAAGGATTACCGTCCCGAGAACAGGATTGGATTATTGAAACGGAAATACTGCTGCCCAATGCCACTCTCTACAACGACATTGCCATTCGGCAGAATCCGGTCAGCTCAACTTCTTACGATAATGGAACGGTAACCTATTCAGTTGGTGGGCTAATGCTGGGCACCCGATGGAAATGGCAAAACCCTGCGAGGGGTTGGGGCCTTTCTGTAGGCATACGCGCAAAAGCTTTGTACAACAAGATTACCGGTAATATGGAACGAAATTCCGATTTTTATTACCTGCGTTACTATACCGATGATGCCACAGGAGTTACCAAATTTGCCCGCATTAATACCATCAACGAAAGTATGCTGCTGCTGGCTCTGCCTTTAGAGGCAAATTATACCGTCCTGCGCACCGAACTGTTCGACGCATTTATTTCGATCGGAACAGAAGTGGGATACTTTACCATGCGCGAGGTAAAAATCAGTTTTCGCGACAATACCATGAAACCCTACGAAAGCGCTGTCAGAAAATCTATCGACCACCCCGTCAACAACCTCTATGGTGCAGTCTATGGAACAGTGGGCGCAGCCATTGGCCAATCACCACGGTTGATAGGCGAAATATGCCTACCGGGCATCTATTTCAGCAAAAAATACTTCATGCTGGGCACTGCCCAATATTTCACAAGTTTCAGACTTTCCCTGCAAATCCCAGTTTTTAAATCCCAGCCAGAAAAATAATTATTGCCTGAATTACAAAGTTTGTAAATGATTAACGCTAAAAAAGTACAACCATGAACGTAAAAATATTTGCACTGATCATCCCCCTATGCATGGGCCTGTTGTCCTGCTCAAAAAACGACGACTACAATTTAAGCAGCTCAATATTTATCGAAGACACCGATTTTCCCGGATTACCCAAATATTCCGAATGGGGCTACAATACCTTCGGCGCCTACATCGACCGAAGTCCTTTTGTATCAACTAACGAAGACATCCCCGGCAAAGTTGTAATTCGCAACGATACCCTGCAACTAATCTTAAAGGGAAGCTACAAAGGCGTATTTGCTGAAATGATCTTTATGCTGGGCGGATACAATCCTCGCTCACATTCCCAGCTTACGGCCCTTAACGGCGATACCATCGACCTAAAACACAGCCCCTCAAAAGTACAGTTCAGAACAAAAACAGCATTCTACAACTTCGACATTATTGAAGGTGAACTCATTTTCAAAAAGGTACAACGCCTGTATGTCGACGAAGAGGAAACCAAATGCATAGTGTCGGGTTATTTCCAGCTGAAAACCTTTATGAATGACGAGCCTGTTGCCATTTCACAGGGCCGATTCGACCTGGGTATCGGATACGATAACTTTTTCAATTTGTCATTGAACTAACCCTGCAACAATTCGGGTAAAATCCAAAGCATACCCCAATGAGTCCTAGTATTTTCAGCCTTTTGATTCCCGCCCGACAAGCCATGACTCGGTCGGGCGGAGGATCACGATAAATTTACCTGCGACCACTGCATAAAACATTTGTGTGACCGTATGTTTGTATTTCTACGGCTTATTTTTCCATAAGGGGCGAAAAAAATGTATTGAACCACGATTAATCCAGATTGAATAGTGAAGGGATAAATTTATCGGCAAAATTTATCCGCTACGGCGGGTGTCGAGACAACCATTTACTTGCGGCAAAGTCTGTTACTCCGCCGAGTAATGGCTAAACAACATTCCACTGCTACGCTGCTGCATCCGGTGCTTAACTCAAATTTCGCTGCAATACATTAACCATAAAACAAGAGAGGCAGATCGTCTTAACCCTTGTAGTAATGCATCACTACGAAAAACACACTGCTTGGCTACAGACAAAAGCTTAAAACCGCTACCAAATATATAGAACGGTTAAACCTGCACACTGCATCTGCTCACCTAACAGAAAATGAAAAGGTTTTATCATTGATTATGAATAATATATAACATTTTTTACATAACTAACACTATAACCCTTGCAGTTTTAAAGAAATTTGAATAACTTTAAAAAATAAAATCTGTAAACCAAAATGAAAATATCAGCACCTGTCATAGGAAATCATGGTTTATACTGAAAATAAAAAACCATTACCTAATCGTTATTTTTGGTAAATCTCCAAAACTCTCATAATTGAAAGCATTACTGTATGAGCACAGAGATGAGTGAAGGAAAAACATATGCACTTCTGCACACTATTTTCGACGACAGTCCCATTGGCCTTGTCATTACAAATGTCAACGGCACTATCGAATTTGTCAATAAAAGATTTTGCGAAACCACAGGTTTCACGCCAGATGATCTGATAGGAAACAACCCGAGAATCCTTAAATCGGGCTGGCACTCCAAAGAATATTATACCCAAATGTGGAATACCATCCTTGCCGGGCAGGCATGGAACCATATGTTTCGCAACAAGAAGAAAAACGGAGAATTGTACTGGGAACAACAGTACATTTTCCCCCTGAAAAACAACTCAGGCCAAATTATCCGGTTTATTTCCATCAAAGTGGACGTTAGCCGCCAGAAGGAGTATGAAGAAAAACTCATCGCCGCAGAGTATTATCTTAAAAGTATTTTTAATGCATTGCCTACCTTAATGTTTGTTATAACAGCCAATGGTACGATCCGGGAAATCATGGCGAACGATGAACAATTACTCTACGTCGAGCGGCAAGCTGTAATTAATAAAAACATTCAGGAAATTTTTCCTCCAGAAAAAGCCATGTTATTCATGGATTTTATTAACAGAACCTGTGAAACTGAAACTTCACAAACAATTGAATATCCTCTGGAAACATTGAAAGGATATCGTTGGTTCGAAGCAAGATCGGGTTTAATGAAAAACATGGACGAACCGCTGATTATCGTTGTCGCCACCGACATTACCGAACGAAAAAATTATGAAAAACAATTACAATCACTCATTGAAACTAAGGATAAATTCTTTTCAATTATTGCGCATGATTTAAAAAATCCTCTTCACGCCATCATGGCTTTATCGGAAATGTTGACCAATGAAAATTATATCAAGGAAAATGTAACCGAAATAGCACATATGCTTCACGAAGCCGGCCAAAGTGCCTACGGATTGCTCGAAAATTTGCTCGAATGGTCTCGTGCACAAACCGGTAAAATTATTTTTTCCCCGTCCAAACAAAATCTTTCTTCCCTTGTGGATGACAGCATTACTATCCTGCAGAATCACGCATTTCAGAAAAATATTACCCTTTACAACTGTATTTCCGATTCGATCGAATGGACATTGGATCGAAATCTGATCGTAACCGTTATACGCAATTTGGTAAGCAACGCCCTTAAATTTACCCCAAACGGAGGATTTGTAAAGATTTGGGCCGAAACACAACCCGACCAACTTGTCCTCTGTGTCGAAGACAACGGCAAAGGCATAAAACCCGAAATTCTCCCCACCCTCTTTACCACCAGCAATATCACCACACCGGGAACAAGAAACGAAAAGGGCAGTGGTCTGGGGCTGCTGCTATGTAAGGAACTCATCAAGATACACAAGGGCCGCATCTTTGCAGAAAGCATCGAAGGGCAAGGCAGTAAATTCTTTGTCGAACTACCTGCTCTGTAGGTCTGAGGGGCTACACGCACGACCTTGTTAATAAAAATTATTTCTCGTACCTTTGCCTTTTAAAATACATGAAATTATGGTAACGGACGATCAGATTAAAGCCTTACGTCAACGCGAGGAAGCCCTCAGGAGGTATCTTTGACATCGATAATAAGCTGATAGCCATTGAGGAGGAAGAGCAAAAAACCCATGCCCCGGATTTTTGGGATGATCCTAAAGCTGCCGAACAACAGCTCAAAAAAATAGCCGGATTAAAACAATGGACAACTGCCTACGAAAAGGTGAAAACGGCTGTCGATGATCTTGAGCTACTGGCGGAGTTTTTCGAGGCAGGCGAAGCTACCGAAGAAGAACTGGACAAGCAGTATGCCGATACCCTTGCCATTGTCGAGGATCTTGAGATGCGCAATATGCTCCGCAACGAGGAGGACCGCTTTGGCGCTATTCTCAAGATCAACAGTGGTGCTGGTGGTACCGAAAGCCAGGACTGGGCCGAAATGCTTATGCGTATGTACTTGCGCTATGCCGAACGTCACGGCTACAAGGTGAGAATTATCGACATCCTCAAGGGCGAGGAAGCCGGCATCAAATCGGCTACCATCGAAATCGACGGCGAATATGCCTATGGCTACTTAAAAGGCGAAAATGGCGTCCACCGATTGGTACGAATATCCCCATACGATGCGAATGCCCGTCGCCATACCTCTTTTGCATCGGTATTCGTATCACCCCTCATCGACGATACCATCGAAATTGTCATCAATCCGGCTGATATTACCTGGGAAACCTATCGTTCATCAGGTGCCGGCGGACAAAATGTCAATAAAGTTGAAACCGCCGTCCGACTTCGCCACGCCCCCACCGGCATTGTTATCGAAAACCAAGAAGACCGTTCGCAGCTTAAAAATAAAGAGAATGCCCTGCGCATACTCAAATCAATGCTTTACGAACTCGAACTCCAAAAACGCCGCGAAAAACAAGCTGAGCTCGAAGGGAAAAAAATGAAAATCGAATGGGGGTCGCAAATACGTAACTACGTGCTGCATCCCTACAAGCTGGTAAAAGACCTGCGAACCGATTACGAAACTTCCAACGCTCAGGATGTACTCGACGGCGACCTCGACGCTTTTATCAAAGCTTATCTGATGGAATACGGTGGTAGTAACGAAATTGTCAATTATCGCAAAGATCTTAAAGAACCACAACCATGATCAAAATTTACCATAACCCCCGCTGTAAAAAAAGTTGTGCCGGCTTGGCCTATTTACAAACCAAAACTTCTGATTTTACCATTGTGAAATACATGGATCACGGCATCACACCGGACGAAATCAGGGAGATAATGGTCAAAAGCGGCCTGCGCCCTCTCGATCTGATACGTACCCAGGAGGAACTTTACAAAAAAGATCTGAAAAATAAAAATCTCAGCGATGACCAATGGATTGAAATTTTGAGTAAAAACCCCAGGTTGTTGAAACGCCCCATTGTAGTTACCGATAACCGGGCAGTAATAGCACAACCCGTGACCGAAATCGATAAAATTTTATAGATATGGCAACACCCGAATTTTTTTATCAACCGCTTTTTGAGCTTGGTGAAGATAAAACCGAATATTACCTGCTCACCCGTGATTACATCCATACCGAACATTTCAGGGGTAACGAAATGCTTTATGTCGAAAGCGAAGGACTCACCTATCTTTCAAGGGTAGCTTTTCGCGACTGCTCATTTCTGCTTCGACCCGAACATCAGCGGCAGGTAGCAGCCATACTCAACGACCCCGAAGCCAGCGACAACGATAAATATGTTGCACTGACCATGCTCCGCAATGCCGAAATATCGGCCAAAGGCATATTACCCTTTTGTCAGGATACCGGCACCGCTACCGTCATTGCCAAAAAAGGACATCTCGTATTCACCGATGGTAACGACGAAGAAGCCCTGACCAAAGGCGTTTATCAAACATTTACTGAAGAAAACCTGAGATATTCTCAGGTAGCTCCATTGAGCATGTACGAAGAGAAAAACACCGGAGCCAACCTGCCTGCACAAATCGATATCTATGCAACACACGGCAACGAATACAAATTTCTTTTCGTAACCAAAGGTGGCGGTTCTGCCAACAAAACTTTCCTTTTTCAGGAAACCAAGGCGCTGCTCAATCCCAAAAATCTCGAAGCTTTTCTGATTGAAAAAATGAAAATGCTCGGTACAGCGGCTTGTCCTCCTTACCACCTGGCCATTGTTATCGGAGGTACTTCGGCCGAGGCCTGCCTGAAGACCGTAAAACTTGCCTCAACAAAATATCTCGATACCTTACCCGTCACCGGCAACGAATATGGTCGCGCTTTCAGGGATATCGAACTCGAGGAAAAACTTCTGAAAGCTGCACAGCAATTAGGCATTGGTGCCCAGTTTGGTGGAAAATATTTTGCCCACGACGTCAGGGTGATACGTCTTCCCCGACACGGAGCTTCATGCCCCGTGGGCATAGGCGTATCCTGTTCGGCCGACCGGAATATCAAGGCTAAAATCAACCGCGAAGGTATCTGGGTCGAAAAACTCGAGGACAATCCCGGACAATACATACCCGAAAAATACCGACAGGGCTACGAGGGCCAGTCGGTACGTATCAACCTCAACCGCCCCATGCGCGAAATACTGGCCGAACTATCGCAATATCCTGTCGCTACCCGATTACTGCTTACCGGTACCCTTATTGTAGCCCGCGATATTGCACACGCTAAAATTAAAGAACGGCTCGATCGGGGGGAAGGATTACCCGACTACTTCAAAAATCACCCAATCTATTACGCCGGACCGGCCAAAACGCCTAAAGGCTATGCCTCGGGATCGTTCGGCCCTACTACCGCAGGACGTATGGATAGCTATGTAGAAGAATTTCAACGTCATGGCGGCAGCCTCATCATGATTGCCAAAGGTAACCGTAGTCAACAAGTCACCGACGCCTGCAAAAAATACGGTGGCTTCTACCTCGGTAGCATTGGCGGACCTGCTGCCATATTGGCTCAGGAAAACATTAAAAAAGTCGAACTGGTCGAATACCCTGAACTGGGCATGGAAGCCATCTGGAAAATCGAGGTCGTCGACTTCCCGGCTTTTATCCTGGTCGACGACAAAGGAAATGACTTCTTTAAACAAATTTTAAAATAAACATTCACTTAAAAGAAAGCACACATGGCATTTTTGAACGAAGGTTATCTGAAACTGAAAGCGGGATACCTTTTCCCCGAAATAGGACGAAGAGTAAGAGAATATCAGACGGCACATCCCCAAGCCAAAATTATCCGCATGGGTATTGGCGATGTTACCCTACCGCTGGCTCCATCTGTAATTAAAGCTTTCCACGAAGCCGTCGAGGAAATGGGACACAAGGAAACCTTCAAAGGATACGGACCCGAACAGGGCTACGAATTCCTGCGAAAAGCCATTGTCGACAACGACTTTGCTCCTCGCGAGGTCAATATCGATATCGACGAAATATTTATCTCCGATGGATCGAAATGCGATACAGGAAATATCCTCGACATTTTTGGCAAAAATAATCGCGTAGCCATAGCCGACCCGGTGTATCCCGTATATGTCGACACCAACGTAATGGACGGTCGTACAGGCCCCATGCTCGACAATGGATATTACGAAAATATCGTGTACATGCCCTGTCGCGAGGAAAACAATTTTTTGCCTCAAATACCCCAGGAACCGGTCGATATCATTTATCTGTGTTTCCCCAATAATCCCACAGGTTCGACTATCGACAAGGCATATCTGAAAAAATGGGTAGATTATGCCCTTAATCACCGGGCTATCATCCTTTATGATGCAGCATACGAGGCCTACATTTCCGATCCTGCTTTGCCACATTCAATTTTTGAGATTGAAGGGGCCCGCGAATGTGCTATTGAGTTTCGCAGCTTCTCAAAGACAGCCGGATTTACCGGTACGCGCTGTGCCTATACCATTCTGCCCAAAACGGTAAAAGCATACGATGGTCAGGGAAATACCTATCCCTTGCATGCCTTATGGTTGCGCCGACAAACAACCAAGTTCAACGGCGTATCGTATCCGGTACAGAAGGCCGCTGCTGCCATATACACCGATAGTGGTAAAAAAGAAATCCGCGAAACCATAGCATACTACATGGAAAATGCAGCCATCATGCGTAGCAGCCTCGAAAAATCCGGTTTTAAAGTCTTCGGCGGCACTAATGCTCCTTACCTCTGGGTTAAAACCAAAAATAACATGGGATCGTGGGAATTTTTCGATCTTTTGCTTCACCAGCTACAAATTGTAGGTACGCCCGGGGCCGGATTCGGACCCTCAGGCGAAGGATATATCCGCTTTTCGGCTTTTGCCAGCCGTGAGAGTGTAATCGAATTTACCGAACGTATTCAAAAACTGGCTTAACATGCGATTAGGATACGACGCTAAGAGGGCCTTTTTCAACCGCAGCGGGCTGGGCAACTATAGCCGCGATGTACTCAATATGCTGGCCGAATATTTTCCGATGAACGAATACTTCCTCTATTCGCCTCAGCCCCAAAAACCCCTCTATACCCTCAACCCAACCAACCAGCAGCTGATAGTGCCCCAGAAACGCCTGCACCAGTGGTTCCCCTTCTACTGGCGGTCGTATTTCCTTTACAAACAAATCGAAAACGATAAAATAGACCTCTTCCACGGTCTGAGCAACGAAATTCCATTCCACATCCACCGCACCAATATCCCTTCAGTTGTGACCATACACGACCTTATTTACATGCGTTATCCCCATTTCTACAACCCTATCGATCGGACTATCTACAAGGAAAAATGCCTGTATGCCGCCACACATGCCAATCGCATTATTGCCGTAAGCCAACAGACAGCCAACGACCTGCAAGAATTTTTTAAAATACCCGCTCACAAAATTGATGTGGTGTATCAAAGCTGCAACCCTATTTTCTGGACCACAGCCGACAGGGCAAAAAGACAGGAGGTACTGGCCAAGTACCTGATCCCAGATCATTATATCCTTTTTGTAGGCACCATCGAGGAACGCAAAAATGTGCTCAACGTCCTCATCGGCATGCGTAAGGCTAAAATCGATTATCCGTTGGTCATCATTGGCAAACCCACCCGATACCTTGGCACGGTAAAATCCTATATCGAACGGCACGAAATGCGTAACATCTTCTTCCTGCACAACGTCCCCAACGAAGATCTGCCCGCCATCTACCAGATGGCTACCGTATTTGTATATCCATCGATTTTCGAAGGCTTTGGCATTCCCATCCTCGAAGCACTGGTATCGAAAACACCCGTCATCACCTCAAAGGGAGGTTGCTTTAGCGAAGCCGGAGGAAAGTCCACCCTGTACGTCGACCCCCAGAATCCCAAAGAAATTGGGTCAGCCCTCAAAGAAGTTCTGGACAATAATTATCTGCGCGAAAATATGATTTTCGACGGTTTTGTGCATGCCCAGAAATTCCGTCGCGAAAAAGTAGCCCAACAGCTTATCCTCGTCTATGAAAAATTAGTTTGATAAGAACTAATAAAACGGTTGTTTATCGTTTTATCGGACTTCTACCTCCGTAAGGCTTGAAATAGCAGCCACGGTTTTTTTCAGCGCCTCTTCAAAGGGAGTAATGGTATAGCCCAACTCCCGTTTTGCCTTTTCGCACGACACTTCCCAGTTGTAGTTAAACTTTCGAACATGGGCAGGTGTAATAGGTGGAAGAAACCTTCGATAGATTTTATGCACCCCAACCAACAGGTAGGCCATTGCCAGCATCACCGGCAACGGCAAAGGTAGCAGCCAATGTTTTCGGCCGGTAATGCGAATCAAAGCATCAAAAAACTCACGGTAACTGATATTTTCACCGCCCAGAATATACTGTTCACCCGAACGGCCATGCAGCATGGCCAAGATATGACCATTGACCACATCATCTACATAGGCGTAATTCCCTATGGCTGTGCCATCTCCGGGCAGAATATGCCAAGTACCCTCAACATACTTTTTTATCATCAGGGTAGTGGAGTTGCTCTGGTTGAGGGGGCCAGGGCCAAATACCCTGGTGGGATTGACTATTACAACATGTAATCCTTTTTTTTCGATGTATTCCTTAATAACATGTCCGGCTTCAGCTTTTGATCGCTCGTATCCCGTAAAATGCGGTAATGCCGACACAGTTTGCTCGGTAATTATCCCCTTGAGGGAGGGGCCAAAAATACCTGCCGTAGAGGTAAAAACTATCTTTTTTATGCCATTGGCAATGGCTGCATTCAGAACATTAACCGTACCCTGCACATTGTATTTTCTGAAGTCGCCCGGATGTTCCTCCCATGCCACTGCGTATGCAGCCACATGAAAAACCACCTCGCATCCCCTCATCCCTTTATCCACACTGTCTTCGTCGGTAATGTCGCCGCGAATCCAATTGACCTGAGATAATGCAAGTGCTTCTTTCTTTTTCTCGGACCGATAAAGCGCATTTACCTCGTAGCCCTCGGATAATAACCGCCGAATCAATTTTTCGCCAATAAATCCAGTACCCCCCGTGACAAATACCCTCATGATTGATTAGCTTTGACGTGAAGAATAATAAATCGAAAACCATTCGTTCGAAAGCGCCAACACGCTGTGAATTACCACAGCAGGCCACACACTACCACTATAATAGGTTACACCACACAATACAATGCCCATGGGTATCGAACCAAAAGCTTCCTTATATCCCTTGGGTACATGCACCAAAACGTATAGGGCAACATTCAGGCCTATTGCTGAAATTAAATCAAAGTATTGGATACTGTAAAAAAACAGATAACCGCGAAACAAACATTCGTACCCGATGAGGTACACCACCCAGCTCACGGCACTTACGACAATGTCGGCAGCTGTCCATTTTTTCAGCCGAATTTGCGGATAAACGGCCAGATTTTCGGGATTTCGTGCCGCAAAAAAATTGATCAGTACCAGCAGAAAAGCAAGTACTCCGACTACCCCGGCCAGCTGCACGACAGTCATCTGCCTTGGAGGGGCAGGAAGGGTATCAACAGCCAACAAGTAGGGCAGCAGAAAAATAAGAAAACCCGCTATACGCATCACACACACCCGTACATAGCCCGACTCGTCGCTCACCGACCAGTGCCGCACTATCGAATGTTTATAAAACAGGAAGTAGTATAGGGTATAACATAGGGTCACTACCAGTATACTCAATGCTACAGGATGCATATAAAATTTTTAGCGAATAATGATAGAAAAAAAAATCATATGCCTATTCGTTCGAAAAAAATTAAAAATTATAATCTACACAGGCCCGGCTGTAAGCCAGTGCTTTAACCAGATCCTTAACCAACAGATGTTCGGGATGCTGCTGATACAATTGCAGATCCTCTGCCGAATCAAAGGTAACGATAAGGCAAATATCAAAATTGTTAGGATCAATGGCCAAATCATTAATTCCTACCTCTATCGCCCGGATCACCGGAATCTTTCCCTTCAGATCCAATAGTGCCTTGCTCATCAATTGAAGTTTTTCTTGTTTTTCGACTGGACTAAAATCCGGCTTAAGTTGCCAGCATACTACATGTTTAACCATAACAAGCCAAATTTTTTATTTTCCCGATAAAATTTTAATAGCAACCCCAAGAAGCAGCAGGGCAAATATTTTTTGCAGGGCTTTTGCTGGCAACGATATAGCCAGTTTTGACCCAAAATAGCTGCCAATGACAAACATGATGACCAGTATCAGTGCAAACTTATAATTGACGTAGCCACTTTTGGCATAATTTATCAACGCAAAAATACCCACAGGCAATACCAGCACCAACAGACTGGTACCCTGCGCCTCATGCTGCTGCATGCCCAGCAGGTACACCAGAAAAGGAACAATGATTATAGCCCCGCCAACCCCCAGCATACCCGAAACAAAGCCAGCTATCAATCCCGTAATGATTAACAGGATTAGTTGTTTTAAAGTAATCATGACTAATGGATCCATTTTATTTTCGGAAAAATCGATATCACTTAAATGCCTCAAATTTAAATATAAATCTAAAATGCCAGCAGAAAAAAAATAATGCCCTGCAAAAGCTACGCCTGTGAACCCTTCTGGATAGGTTTCAAAAAAAGTGCATAACCCCGAAAAACTTGAATGTAAGCAAAAAAAAGTCGGACAGATAAAAAAGGTCCAAGCAAAGGAATAATAGCAGCAGTCGGGAGACTGCCATTTCAATGCGGCAAGTTCTTATATTGTATTTTATGAAACAAGTATCCTATCCGTTTGTTATATATCTGATTTGCATCTTTCCAAAGATATTGGAATATTTTCCGCCATTTCAAAAAAATGGATTAATTTTAGTACAAAAATTGTTGCAAGATTATTTTCGCAAATGCGTTTAATTCATTTTGAAATAACTTAACAAAGTTTTCAACAATAACAGCAAACAAAAATATTTCCGGATGAGACATTTGGTAGCTTTAACCGGGGCAGGCATCAGTGCCGAAAGCGGATTAAAAACGTTTCGTGATAACGACGGAATGTGGGAAAACTATAATGTTATGGAAGTTGCCAGTTACGATGGTTGGCTACGCAATAAACAACTGGTACTCGATTTTTACAATCAGCGCCGACAGCAATTAAAAGAGGCCAAACCCAATGCCGCACACTTGGCACTGGCCGATTTAGAAAAATATTTCAAAGTCAGCATAATTACTCAAAATGTTGACGATCTGCATGAAAAAGCCGGAAGTAAGAATATTTTACATCTTCACGGAGAACTTACAAAAGCGCGAAGCACAAAAGACCCCTCCTACGTCATCGATATTGGTTACAACGACATTAAAATAGGCGATACTTGCCCTAAAGGTGGCCAGCTACGACCCAACATTGTTTTTTTTGGAGAATCCGTCCCCAATTTTCCCAAAGCGGCTGAAATTGCAAGTACTGCCGATATATTTGTAGTAATTGGCACTTCCATGGTCGTATATCCAGCCGCTGGTCTTATCGATTATGTCCCCGACAACGCCGATATTTATGTAATTGACCCCAAACCACTTCCCGTTCGCAATTATAAAAACCTGGTATTTATTCAGGAGCTTGCCAGCAAAGGCATGGAAATACTGAAAACCAAACTTATGGAACGTTATCAGATCTCAATTCAATAAATTCGAGGAAAATCAGCGAACAAAGTTCATGAACAATTGGTCTTATCTTCATGGGTAACAACAATATTTTAAAAATTTTTTGATGCGTTTACGTATTACCTTAATCCTAATAGGTGTGTCGCTTTTCCCCAAAACTTTTGCACAGTATTTCGATGGCGGGATATTGGCAGGCATCACCGCTTCCCAAATGGATGGGGATATGTTGGGAGGTTACCACAAACCCGGATTTACAGCCGGCATATGGGTGGGACGGGAGCTAAACCCTACATGGAGTTATCGGGCCGAATTAAAATACATTCAAAAAGGGGCTGCCACGAACCGATCAACCGACCAATACGCTGTTTATCGAAAAACCCTTCACTACATTGAACTGCCTGTGATAGTTCAATACAAATTTTCGTCAAACCTTTATGCCGAAGGAGGTCTGTCGGTTGCTTATCTGGCCTATGCTTCACTTTTTGTCGACAGTCAAAGGTACAATGCCACTGACTCAATGAAAAAAATTGAATGTAACGCCTTGCTGGGACTCACCTATCAGATCAATAAGAATTTGTCCATGAACTTTCGTTTTTCCTATTCCATTTTTCCTGTAAGCCATTTACCAGGAAATCTTACCATCTGGAATACATACGCCCAGTACAACAATGTAATTTCTTTGAGTGTTTACTATAAAATTAATTAAACTTATTGGCATGAGTATTATCCGTACCGACTGGACCATTGAAGAAATCAGCCAGATATTTCATCGTCCGCTGCTGGAGCTGGTAGCCGAAGCAGCCAGTGTACACCGGCAGTTCCATAGTTACCGCGAGATGGAACTGAGTACGCTTATCTCCATTAAAACTGGGGGCTGTCCCGAAGACTGCGCCTATTGTGCTCAATCGGCCCGCTACCAAACCTATGTCGACGAACCGCGCGAAATGAACAGAGATGAAATTATTGCACGAGCTGCAGAGCTAAAAGCCAAGGGTGTTCCGCGTGTTTGCCTCAGTGCTGCATGGCGTCAGCTTCCTCCCAACCGTTTTGACGAAATTCTCGAAATAATAGGTACGCTCAAGTCAATGGGCATGAAGGTTTGCCTAACTATGGGACGACTATCGGCCGACCAAGCAAAACAGCTGGCGGAAGCGGGTATTACAGCCTATAATCATAATATCGACACCTCCGAACGCTTTTACCCGAAAATTATTTCTACCCGGACCTTCAGGAGCCGACTCGATACCATACACCGTTTGATTGATGCGGGCGTACCGCACTGTTGCGGGGGTATTATCGGACTGGGCGAAAACGACGAAGATCGCATCAGCATGATTCATACCCTTGCCACCTTACCCAAGCACCCCTTCACCGTACCCATCAATGCCCTGATGCCCATTGATGGTACTCCTCTGGCCAACAATAAGCCTGTTTCGTCGTGGGAACTGGTCCGCATCATTGCTACAACGCGTATCGTTATGCCCGCTACACACATCGAACTTGCTGCCGGACGAATACAGCTCAACGATGAAGCTCAAGCACTCTGTTTCCTGGCAGGGGCCAATGCCATTTTTGTCGGTGACAAACTGCTCACAGCACCTAACCCCAACGAAAGCCATGATATACAGCTGTTGAATACTTTGGGAGCGAACCCCGCAAAATCGCCAGCGAAAGCAGAATCTTCAATGACAAACTAAATCTTGAATCTTTGAAAGATATAGCAATTTTCGTTGCCGCTGCCTTTTTCGAAATAACCGGATGCTTCGCATTTTGGCTATATTTTCGGTTGCATAAAACCGCATACTGGCTTATTGCGGGAATAGTATCGTTGATAGTTTTTGCTTTCCTGCTTACAAAAGTCCAACTTGCATTTGCAGGTCGTGCCTATGCCATTTACGGAGGCATTTACATTGCAGCCAGCCTGGTATGGCTTCTGTGCATCGAACACGTTGTACCCGATAAATGGGATATCATCGGAGCCAGCATCAGCATCGCCGGGGCACTGATAATCCTCTTTATGCCAAGATAAACAGCCACTGTACTATTTTTTCTTCTACCCTATAGACCCCCCAGTTTTTGGGTATCAGAACCTTGGCCACCTAAGCAATGTTTATCCTTGTGTTTCTGTAAATGCTTGTCTGCTGTTGCTTTATTCAATCACACTACGGTTGATGACTATGATTCATCATTTTTCAAAATTTTATAACTTATCAAAAAAAATCACGTAAAATTCAGATAAGAAGAATTCATCTCACAACAAATATTGCTGTAAATGAACAAAGTGATCAATATACTGCTTTTACTGGCAATTCCTTTGTTGACAAATTTTCAGCCTGCCGAAAATGATTTCGAGATCTTGGCCGACGGATACCGGCAACAGGGAAAAACGACTCAGGCAGCAGAATACTACAACAAAGCCGGATATGCATACTGGAATCGAGGACAAAAGGAACAAGCTGCCAGTGCCTTTGAAAAAGCACTTACCATTTTCGAACAGGCCAACAATACAGTGGCCTGCCTGACCCTCAGCAACAATCTTGGACTCATTTATTCCGAAACAGAAAAATATCAAAAGGCAGAAAAATCTTTTCTCAACGTTTTGCGTTACGCACGTCTTCTAAAAAACAACACAGAAACTTTCAATGCGCTGGTTAACCTGGCCAACGTGGAAATTGAGATGGAAAACTATCCCATTGCCCTGCAACATGCTAAAGAAGCACTGAATATTGCTTTGGAACAAAACAACCTCAAAAACATTGCCAAATGTTACAGCCTGCTGGCCGAAAGCTACGAAAAAATAGGAGATTCCAAAAACGCCTTCCGTTATTTCGAACTTTATTCGGCAACCGACAAGAAGATTAAGGATCAGGAAATGGAACTAATCAAAAATATGAGCGCCGAAGAGGTAAACAAAGCCCAACTGGCAAAAAAAATGACCGAAATCGAATTGAAAATAAAAAAAGGCGAACTTAAACTTACGCAAGACTCTCTTTTTGTAACCGAAAAAATCGCCCTCCAGCGCCAGATGGAAATAACCCGTAAAACGGCTCAGCTCGAACAAAAAGAATTACAACTACGCTACGAAAAAAATATCCGGCGAATTATCACCGTAAGTTTCTTAATTGCCATCATATTTCTGGTTGTGGTAATTTTTATGCTCATACGCATTAAAAAACAAAAGGAAGAAATCTTACGTCAGCGCAACGAGCTAAATATTAAAAACAAAAATATTACCGACAGTATTTTTTACGGTCAACGGATTCAGAATGCCATGCTACCCGATCTGAAGCAGATACAGGAAAATTTCGATACCTCCGTACTTTTTTGGCCGAAAGACATTGTGTCGGGCGATTTTTACTGGTATCATCAGGTAACTATCAATCAGCTCAATTACCACTTCTTTGCCGTAGTCGACTGTACCGGACACGGCGTACCCGGCGCATTTATGTCGATGATTGGCAACCGGCTGCTTAACGAGATTATCGGTGTACGGAACAAAATCCAGCCTGCCGAAATCTTATACCAACTCAACCTCTTACTCATAAGCGAACTTCATCAGGCAGCAACCCACACCATCGATGGAATGGATATTGCCCTATGCCGTATTCTTAAGGTCGACGATAACCATTACGAACTGGTTTTTGCCGGAGCTAAACGCCCCGTTATTATTTATCAACATCAACAGAAAGAAGCAAAAATTATCGAGGGTAACCTCATCTCCATCGGAAACCTAAAACAGAAAAATCCAAAATCCTATTCCGAACAACATTTGCTGTTGAATTCACACGATACTATCCTCATGTACAGCGATGGACTTATTGACCAACCCAATCCGCAACGCAATAAATTTGGTACGCCCCGACTGCTCAATATCGTAAACGAATGCCTGCCGGGTTCTCTCGATACGTTTATGGTTCATCTCGAAAACTCTCTCGAATCGTTCAAGCATAACGAACCCCAGCGCGATGATATTACAATTATGGCTGTCGGACTAAAATAAAATGTTTACCGTTGGTAAAAAGAGAATATATTATTAAGTTTGTAGTTAAATAATTGCTTTTTAAAATTTTTTTTTTAACAAAATACCCATGAATGCTAATGCAGCAAACAAAAAAATTGTATTTTCTTACGAGGGTCCCTTCAACATGCGGATTATTTCCTCGTTGGGAAAATATCTGGCCGAGTATCTCGATGCTCCATTCGAAACAAGGATGAGTCTGTACCGGGTATTTATCGAGATATCCCAGAATGTAGCTCTGTATTCCGAAGACCGGGTAAAGCAAGAGCTCGAAACTACCGTGGGCGTGGGCAAGGTTATCATCGAGACCGATGGAAATGCATATTACTGTACTACCACCAACAGAATTCGCCCCGAACACGCAGATGTGCTGGTCAATTACTGCCGGCAAATCAATGAAGCTTCAACCAACGACCTGATCAAACTGAAGGAAAAACTCCGACGTGAATCGTCCATTAAAGATAATGGCGCCCATATCGGCCTTATTTCGATTCGCCTCTTCTCCAAAAATCTTCTTAACGTCGACATTATCAAAGAAAATGAGAATACATTCTTTACCATTTCTTCGACAATATCCTAAATTTTAAATTTATAACTATGGAAAGTCTGTATATCAATAATTATCCAGATTTAGTTTATTATCCACTGGTAAACTTCAACTATTATTCGGGGGTTTGCGAAATTGTGGGCGAAAGTTACATGGAAGAAACCTACAAATTTTATGAACCCGTAATCCGGTGGCTGAAGGATTACATGCAGGAGAAAAAACCCATCGAATTCAATTTTAAGCTGACCTATTTCAATACTGCCTCATCCAGATTTATTCTCGAAATTCTCGATATGTTGAAAAGCTACCAGGATAACGGGGGACAGGTGAAGGTGAGTTGGTACTACAAGCGCGAAGACCCGGATATGTTATTGGAAATTCAAGGATTTGAGGCAGAAACAGGACTTAAAATTACCCCGGTAATTTTTGATTAGGGAATCAGAATGCAAAAATATGCCATTATTGTGGCCGGCGGTACAGGCAAACGTTTCGGCTCGCAAATACCTAAACAGTTTTTAACCCTTAAGGGTCAGCCTATCCTGTTCCATACCTTACGCGCTTTTTTCGAATACGACAAAAACATTCGTATTGTGGTAACCTTGCCGGCCGATTATTTTGACCTTTGGGAGAGTCTTGTGTCGGAATTCAAAATCAATATTCCCCACCAACGGGTAAAAGGAGGCGAAACGCGTTTTCATTCAGTACTTAATGGTCTGTCGGCCATCGATGGGAATGGCCTTGTGGCCATTCATGATGCCGTACGTCCACTGGTGAGCCGAATAACGCTGAAGCGATGCTTTGAAACCGCCGCCCATTATGGCAATGCTGTGCCAGCTATCAGCCCCGTGGACTCACTTCGCCGTCTTGAGGCAGGTCTTAGTTACCCGATCAACCGAGAGGAGTATGTACTCGTTCAAACCCCTCAGGTGTTCGAGATAGCAGCACTGAAAAAAGCCTACCAACAACCCTTTTCGCCCGAATTTACCGACGATGCTACGGTATTTGAAAAGGGCGGCCATCGCATCATTCTGGTCGAAGGTAACCGCGAGAACATCAAAATTACCACCCAAAACGACCTGTTGGTGGCCGAAGCTCTGTTATCGGGTTTAAATCAAAACGAATAAGACTACTCAACCATTTGTTCAATTTTACCTCCCAGTACTTTTTTGGGCACCAGCTTTTTGGGGGCACGTCGATAGCTGATTTCACCCCCGGCACTCGCATTAGCCTGCAAATACTGGGCTACAAACACCTTGGCAAGCCCACCGGCATTGGCACGTATGGTGGCACTATCACACTGCAACTCATAGGCATCGAATATTCCACCAGTCGACGCCTCGGCATCTGCAAACTTTGCAGTTCCTTTAAGAGTCAATGTACCGCCTTTATCGACACCAGCAACAATTTTACCAGCTTGCAATACAAAGTCAACCTTAGCTCCGCTGCTGCAAACTATTTCGAGATTGTCGACCGCCCACCCATCCTTTTTATATACCAATGAACCGGCTGTGGCAAGCACCCTTTCCAACTTAACATAACGCACAATAACCATAGCTTCGCTGCGACTATTCAACGATTTTACGTCGCTGATGCGTAATACACCCCCTTTTACTGCTATTTTAATGCGTTCCACTTCTCCATCATTCCCGACCAGCGAAACCCCTTCTTTGTCGCCTTGCTC